>Ga0209343_10000610_pt1 | contig 49755 bp, 59 predicted proteins | sample RifCSPlowO2_02_FD_184026 | JGI IMG/M metagenome (GOLD analysis project Ga0209343, IMG submission 184026) | Groundwater microbial communities from Rifle, Colorado - Rifle CSP2_plank lowO2_0.2 (SPAdes) (version 2) | ecosystem: Environmental > Aquatic > Deep subsurface > Groundwater | place...
TCCCGTATAACTTCCAACCCCTCTGACTGCTCCTTAGCGGGTTCAACAGACTGAACTTCTTTTAAAGCTGAGGTAACATCCGTAGTTAAATTCTGGGCATATTGGTCGCTGATTGCTTTCAAAATATCGCTCTCAAGCGCCAAAAAAGGCTTGACCCGCATGCCGCTTCTTTTTTCAATAAACTGAATAATTTGGATATCCAGCGGATCTACCATTGCCACTAACAACTCGCCGTTGGATTTTTCAAACGGAATAATTTTATAGCGGCGGGCTGCCGGCTCGGGAATAAGATTTAAGATATCAGCTGCTATAGCCTTATCTTCAACTTTAACAAAGGGAACGCTTAAAATTTGAGCCTTAGCCTGGGTAATCTTATCTAAAGGAATCAGATTATGCTGTAAAAGAAGACTCTCCACGCTTTGGCCGGAGTTAATACTTTCTAATTTAATCGCGGCCAACTGGTCAGAGGTAAGCAAGCCTTGCTTAAACAGGATCTCTTCAATGGGCATATATTCATTATGTTAAAATCTTCCTATGATTGCAAGGGTTTTGATTTCGCCGTCGCCGGACAAAAGAGCAGAGGAAATAAAGACAATTTTGAGCCGGTTTGGCGCTAAATTTCCCCATCCTGATTTACTTTTGTTTCCTAAAGACAGTAAGTTGGGCATAGAACAGGCCAGGCAAATTAAAGCGCACTTTTTGCTAAAACCGTTTCAGGCAAAAGGCAGAGCAGCGGTGTTAGAAGAAGCTTCCGGCTTAACGGCTGAAGCTCAAAATGCCCTGCTTAAGACGATCGAAGAACTGACACCAAACTCTTTATTAATTTTGGCAGCTTCTTCCGAACACTCATTTCTACCTACCATTCTTTCGCGCTGCCAGGTAACCAAAATTGCCGAAAACTATAATACTCTAGTATATCATAGTAAATTTGAAGAAGACTTACATAAACTGCTGGAAGACACTTTTGAAGAACGTTTCGAATACATTGCCAACTTAAAAGAGAGGGCGGATTTTTTCCATTATTTAATTAAATTCTTTCGCGACAATCTACCGTCCCACATCGGAAATACGGATTATATTAATTTTTTAAAAGAAGTTTTACAGGCAGAGGAATGGACTGCTCAAAACGTCAACATCAGGACAATTTTAGAATATCTGATGCTGGTTATGCCGAAAGTAGAGTCTGGTCGCTAGAGTCAAGAGTCTAGTTATTGTTTTCCTACACTTGACTCTAGACTCTAGTTACTTAAACTGTTAAACTATATTTAGCCTCGAGGAGGCTATTTGTATGCCTAAACAATCCGCTAAATATTCCGCAGAACAAATTCAGGTATTAGAAGGTTTGGAGCCGGTCCGCAAACGTCCTGGTATGTATATCGGCTCAACCGATGTACGGGGATTACACCATCTGGTCAAAGAGGTAGTTGATAATTCAATTGACGAAGCTTTGGCAGGTTATGCAAAAGATGTTTGGGTTGTTTTACATAAAGACGATTATGTCACAGTAGCAGATAATGGCAGAGGAATCCCGATAGAAATTCACCCTAAAGTCGGAGTCTCGGCACTTGAGGTTATTATGACAACTCTCCATGCCGGAGGTAAATTTGGAGAAGGAGGTTATAAAGTTTCAACGGGCCTGCATGGTGTAGGGGTATCCGCTGTAAATGCCTTATCCGAGTATGTTCGGGCCGAAGTAAGAAGAGATGGCAAGGAATATTTTCAGGAATATAAACAGGGTAAAGCCAAAGCTAAAGTTGCCCCAATTCCCAAAAATGGCGAGCTGCCTTTTAAAACCGGTTTCAACTGGAAAGTTCAAAACGGCACCAAAATTACTTTCTTGGCGGACAAAACGGTTTTTTCCGCTGTCACCGTGGAATTTGAAAGGCTGGAAAAACAGCTCAAACAGGTAGCATATTTGGTAGCTGGAATATTTTTTCATCTCTATGATGAAAGGAGCGGAGAGCAACGTCATTTTTATTTCCAATCAGGTTTGGCTACTTTAATAAAACACTTAAATAGAAATAAGGCCTTAATTCATCCTGAGCCTATTTTAATCCATAGAATGATAGAGGAGGTAGATGTAGAAGTGGCCATTCAATACAATGACAGCTTTGCTGAAAATGTGGAAAGTTTTGCCAATGTAGTACCAACTACAGAGGGTGGCACTCATTTAACAGGTTTTAGGATCGCTTTAACCCGGGCTATCAACGATTACGCCAGAAAAACCGAAGCCTTAAAGGAAAAGGATGAAAACTTAACCGGCGAGGACATGAAAGAAGGATTAACTGCTGTTGTATCCATTAAGATGGACTCGGATAAAATTCAGTTTGAATCCCAAACAAAAGAAAAATTAGGAAATGCCGAACTCCAACCAATTGTTGCCCAAGCAGTCAAGGAAGGACTGGAGGTATTTTTTGAAGAAAATCCTCAAGACGGCCGGGTAATTCTGGAAAAAGTATTACTGGCAGCAAGGGCCAGGGCAGCAGCCAGGGCAGCCAAAGATGCAGTTATCAGAAAAGGGGCTTTAGAAGGCATGACTCTGCCGGGAAAGTTAGCTGATTGTCAGGAAAGAGACCCTGCAAATTCTGAGCTTTATATTGTGGAAGGAGATTCAGCAGGCGGTAGTGCCAAGCAAGGCAGAGATAGAAAATTCCAGGCTATTTTGCCGCTTAGGGGAAAAATTTTAAATACAGAAAGAGCGCGCTTAGATAAGGTATTGGAGTTTGAAGAAATCAGGGCTTTGGTAATTGCTTTAGGTACAGGCATTGGGGATACGGTCAATTATGAAAAAACCAGGTACCACAGGATAATCATTATGACTGATGCGGATGTAGATGGAGAGCACATCAGAACCTTGCTTTTGACATTCTTTTTCAGATATTTGCCGGAAGTTATCACCAAAGGCTATCTATATATAGCTCAGCCGCCGCTTTATAAAGTCCAAAAAGGCAAAGATATTAACTATGCATATTCTGATGAGGAAAAAAATCAAATTCTGAAAACTCTTAAGATTGGTAAAGATAGTGTCATTATGACAAAATCACCTGGTTTAATCATTCAGCGTTATAAAGGTTTGGGAGAAATGAATCCGGACCAGCTTTGGGAAACTACTATGAATCCGGAAAACAGAGTTTTAAAGCAGGTGACTATAGAAGATGCAGTGGCAGCTGATGAAGTATTTACCATGCTGATGGGAGATGAAGTCCCGCCCCGCAAACGTTTCATCCAAACCCATGCCAAGCTAGCCATCTTAGACATATAATATTTTATGGCAAAAAGGGTTCATTTTTTGGGAATAGGGGGGAGTGGTACTTCTGCAGCGTCAGCGATTGCAGAGTCTCAGGGATTTAAAATTACAGGCTGCGATTTACATCCTTTAAATGAATTCACAAAAACATTTCGTGATGATCAATTATTTACCGGGCATAACACAAATCATTTATACTGTCATTCTGAACCCATAGATATCTTGGCCGTTACCCCTGCTGTTTTTTCTTTAGACTCAAACAATCCGGAAGTTTTGGCTGCCAAGCAAAAAGGCATCCCTGTTTTGACCTGGCAACAATTTACAGGCCTTTACTTAACTCAGGATAAATTTGTTATCGCAGTTTGCGGCACTCATGGCAAAAGCACTACCACTGCTATGATTGCTCAAATACTGGAGGATGCTAAATTAAATCCAACAGTATTGCTTGGGGCAATAGTCCCAAAATGGAAAACAAATTATCGCATTGGTAAAGGCAAGTACTTTGTTATAGAAGCTGATGAGTTTAATGATAACTTTTTGGCTTTAAATCCAAATATTACTGTAGTCACTAACATAGAGATGGACCATCCGGAATATTTTAAGGATTTCGAGTCCTATAAAGAAAGTTTCAAAAAATTTCTTCTGCAAACCAAAGATGCGCTTGTAGCCAACTTAGCAGATAAGACCATACAGGGTCGAGTCACCTGTTTCAATTATTCACGACATCGCTACAACTTAAAATTAAAGGTCCCCGGTTTATTTAATCACTCCAACGCCTCAGCGGCATTCCAAGTTGGAATGTTATTAAATATCGATCCCTCTATTATCCGGAAAAGCTTGGAAAGTTACTCCGGCATAGGCAGAAGGTTTGAATTTGTAGGCCTTTATAAAGAAGCCCAAGTTTTTACTGATTTTGGCCATCATCCTACAGAAATTAAAACTACCATGGAAGCTGCAAGAAGCAAATTTCCCAACAAAATTATTTGGTTATTTTTTGAGCCCCATATGTTTTCCAGAACCAAATATTTATTTGATGATTTTGTTAAAGTTTTTAAACAACTTCCTGTTGATCAAATTGTTTTATTGGATATTTATCCGAGCAGGGAAACAGATACCGGGTTGGTTAAAAGTTGGCAGCTGGCCCAATCTGTACAAAAAAGTAATGTAAGATATCAAAATCCGGAAGAGCTAAAAGAAACTTTAGGTAAAGAGATCAGGAGGGGAGATATTGTCTTTTTTATGGGAGCAGGGGATATTGATAAATTGGCAAAGAAACTCACTAAGCAATTTTAACCAGATTAGATAATAATTTTAGTACTTGCTTATAGCTTTCCATATTTATTCTGGCAGAAGAAATAAATGAACCTACTTTTATAGAATAAGCATGTTCAGGCAAAGCAGAAAATAAATCCTCATCAGTTCTGTCATCTCCTACAGCTAAAATAAAATCAAAATCCTGTTTAGCAAACCATCTGCTGCCGGCAATCCCTTTATTGATATAAACGCTTTTAATCTCAATTATCTTGTTACCATGTAAGATTTGCAGATTCCTGCTGGCGGTAAAATTGACCAAATCATCCATTAACTCTTTAGATTTGACAGTGGCTTGCAAAGGGTCAGACAACCTGTAATGCCAGGCAAGAGAATATTCTTTTTCTTCAATAAATGATTTCGGCAATTGATCCGTATATAGTGAAAGCAACCGCAAAGCTTCTTTTTTCCATCCGGTAGCTGGAAAGTGAACTACTTTCCAGCCGGCCCATCTTTCTTTAATGAATAATCCATGTTCAGCCACCAGGTTTATCGGCAACTTGCCAAACCATTTTCCTAACGTATCTTTATCCCGCCCGCTAATTATTACCACCTCATTCTTTTTATTTGAGGTAAGTTTTTGCAGTAATTCCAAAAGCGGCTTTGACGGTCTTGCTTCCCAAGGTTTTTCTTTAAAAGGAATCAAAGTTCCGTCGTAATCTAAAAACATAAGCCTTTTTTGCGCCTTGGCAAATTTTGCCATTAAGTTTGCATTGATTTTCGGATTAAATAAATTGATTTCAATATTTTTTTGTTCCTTTTTTATATCTGCCAATGAATTTAGAAAACTTTTAATCTTACTAATCATTTCTTCAATATGTTTCTTCATTATTTCGTATTACAAAACATCAATCCTGGAGGGAATCATAATTAAAACCATCACCAATCCCCGAATCAAATACTCCGATTGGTAAGTTGCTCATTAGAAAGATATAATACCATGCGTATACAAGAGAAGTGAGAAACTAAATTATGAATAATTTATATGCAAATCAAAAAGTACTAATCTTTGGACTGGGATTAAATCAAGGAGGAGTTGGAGCTGCTAAATTTTTTGCCTCTCAAGGAGCCAAAGGCAGAGTGACTGATTTAAAAACAGCGGATATTTTACACCCTTCTTTAGAAGAACTTAAAGCCTTTGGCTCTATAGAATATACCTTAGGCGGACATAAAAATGATGATATAGACTGGGCAGATCTAATTATCAAAAACCCGGCAGTTAAACTTGGTAGTCCCTATATGCAATACGCCTTAAAGAAAGGTAAAAGGATAGAGCAAGATATGGGAATTTTTTTGGAATATGTTAAACCATCACAAATTATCGGCGTAACAGGCACTAAAGGCAAATCCACCACATCCTCTCTAATCTATGAAATACTGGCAAATCACCTCGGAGGTGTAGTTCTTGCAGGCAACATTGGTAAAAGTGTTTTGGATATAGCAAAACATATTGATAAAAATACTTTAGTAATTTTAGAACTTTCATCTTTTCATCTGGAAGCTTTTGATCAACACAAAGTTTCACCTAAATGGGCAATTATCACAAACATTTATCCGGATCACTTAAATTACTACCAAAATATGGATGAATACATTTGTTCAAAGAGAGTAATCGGTAAATATCAGATACAAAATGACTTTCTGTTCATAAACAAGGATGACACTACTATCAATAACCCCAAATTTATAACAGGATTCAAAGGACAAATAATTTTCTACTCATCAAACGATTTACCCAAAGATTTTCATCCCAAGTTACAGGGAATACATAATTTATCAAATATTGCAGCTGCATTTGCTATTGGAAAAACCCTTGGCGCAAGCTCAAATCTCTTACTCAACTCTCTTTCGCAGTTCAAAGGAGTACCCTTCAGAATGGAGCTAATAAAAGAGTGGAATGGGGTTAAAATTTACAACGATACTGCCGCTACCACTCCTGATGCCGGCATCAAAGCTTTACAAACTTTTCCGAATTGCTTGCTTATCGCCGGAGGTATGAATAAAAATATGGCTTATGAAGAATATGCCAAAGTAGTTGATAAATACGCCAAAAAAGTTTTCTTTCTGGAAGGGGATTCTACAGACGGAATCAAGAGACTAATGCAGAATCAAAATTTAATTGCCGGAACTTACAATAGCTTAGAAAAGCTGCTACATGATGTAAAAAAACAGATACAGCCAAGGGATGTAATTCTGTTTTCTCCCGCTGCCACCTCTTTTAATTTATTCCAAAATGAATTTGACAGGGGAAGAAAATTTAATAAGGCTGCCCAAAAGGTTTTTGGGAAATGATTGGAAAAATTTTAAGCTTATTTAAAGATGAGTACAAAACTCTAAATAGAATAGAAATTTCCAAAAAAAACCTTTTGGGCAATTTCGCGTACCTTTCCAACTTAAATCATAAACTCAAAATAGCCCCTGTTGTTAAAAGTAATGGTTATGGCCATGGAATTTTAGAAGTGTCCAAAGCGCTATGCTACACATCGGATGCGGAACGCAGGATACCTTTTCTTTGTGTGGATAGTTTATTTGAGGCTTATCAACTGCTTAAAGCCAATATTAGAATGCCTATACTCATCATGGGTTTTACTGATCCACGGAATTTAAAAGTTAAAAAATTATCTTTTTCCTATGCAGTTTATAATTTAGACTTGGCAAAAGTTTTAAATGATTACCAGCCAGGCTGCAAGGTGCATATTTTTGTAGATACGGGTATGGGCAGAGAAGGGATAACCATGGAACAATTACCTCAATTTTTAGGTGAGTTAAAACAATTGAAAAATATAAAGATTGAAGGCTTAATGTCGCACTTAGCTTCTTCTCAAGACAAACACGATAAATTATTTTTACACCAGATCAAAAACTTTAAAAAAGCCCAATCAATACTCAAAAAGATGGATATTAAACCAAAATGGCTGCATATTGCTGCCTCCGGCAGTATTGTTAATCCCGAAACCAGAAAAATCATAGCTGGCGTTTCCAATTTAGTCAGGGCTGGGCGGGCGCTTTACGGATATCCACCAACATTTTCGGATATTAGACTGCAACCTACTCTAAAATTCACAACTAAACTTATTCAAATAAAAAATATAAATAAATATGAAAAGATTGGTTACAACGGAACATATACAGCTAAAAAAAATATGCTGGTAGGAATTTTACCACTGGGATACTATGATGGAGTTGACAGAGGCTTATCAAATAAAGGAGTGGTGACTATAGGCGGTAAAATTTGTCCGATCATTGGCAGGGTAAGCATGAATTTAACAGCAATCGATTTAAGTAAGGTTAAAAACCCGGTGGCAAACCAGCAAGTGATAGTTTACTCGGATAAAAAGGCGGATAAAAATTCAGTTGAAAATGTAGCCAAAATTTGTAAAAAAATACCTTCTGAAATTCTGGTTAATTTGGCTGCTTCTACAAAAAGGGTGGTGGTGTAATGTATGTATCAAAAAATCGGCAGTCAAAATATTTATTATCAAAAATTGGGTAAAGGTAAAAATTTAATCCTTTTACATGGATGGGGCCACGATGTTTCATCTTTTTGGGGACTAACAGATTTATTAAAAGGTCAATTTACAATTTGGTTGATTGATTTACCTGGATTTGGCAGAAGCGAGTTACCAAAAAAAGCATTTGATACTAAAGATTATGCACAAATTTTATCCGGCTTTATTAAAAAAAATGATATTAAAAATTCAATAGTTTTAGGTCATTCATTCGGTGGTAAAGTAGCTATCAGGCTAGCAGGACATTATCCAAAACTTATTAATAAACTCATATTAATCGGATCCTCCGGTATAAAACCGGACCCAAGCATTAAAAGATTACTTATCTATCCTTTGGCAAAAATTATTCATTTTTTTGTTCCGGATATTTTTAATTTAAAAACCCAAATTAGAAAAAAATTTTATCGAAGGATTGAGTCAGACTATGAAGATGCCGGACTGATGAAAACCTCTTTAATCAGAACTTTAAATGAGGATTTAACCTCGGACTTATCTCACATTAAAGCAGAAACACTGATAATTTGGGGAGGGGAGGACAGAGCAGTTCCCCTAAAGTACGGCAAAAGAATGTATCAGTTGATTAAAAACTCTAATCTAGTTGTCTTAGAGGAAATGGGTCATTATTTACATATACATGATCCGGAAAGGGTAGCATACTATGTCAAAGATTTTAGCTGAAATTTTTCCCATTTTAGACCACCTTTATATTTATCAAATCTTAGAGTATGACTCTGTAGTTTTCTTGAGCTGGTTTTGTAAATATCCTCTAAAAAGGAATTTACAAGTAAAACACAAATTGCAATTCAGCAAAAAAGTTGTAGCTTTACTTTTGGGAACAATTTTTTGGCAAATTTTTGCAGCTTACTTTTTATCAATACAATACTCAATATCTTTCTGGCTTTTAATAATTTTTTTCCAATTTATTACTCCTATTTTTATTATCCTGTCTCACTTAAACATTTTACCCTTTGAGATTTATTTAAAAGATAAGATCTTAGATAAAACTAAACAAAAACTTAAACATTTACCAAACCTTAAAATTGTTGCAATCACCGGTTCTTTTGGCAAAACATCTACCAAAGATATTTTGTATACCTTGCTTTGGAAAAAGTATTATGTGGTAAAAACTCCTAAAAGCTTTAACACTCCCTTAGGAATTGCTCAGACAATTTTGGAAGATGTTAAAAGTAATACTCAAATATTAATTGCTGAAATAGGAGCATACAGATTAGGGGAAATTGCAAAAATTGCCAGGTTAATCAAACCGCAAATAGGCATTATTACAGCAGTTGCCCCTCAGCATTTGGAAAGGTTTGGCTCGTTGGAAAACATTGCCCAGGCTAAATTCGAATTGGTAAAAAATCTAACACCTCAGGGATTGGCAATTTTAAACAGCGAGTATAGTGTACTAAACAATCTTGCTTCCTACCTCCGAGGCTCGCTTCGCGAAGCGAGTGTCCGCACAAAGTTTTACGGGCAGAACAGTCCGGTTTTTGCTAGTGACATTAAAACAAGTATAGATGGCACAAGCTTCACTATGCATACCCCAAGAGGTATTACCCAAATTTACATCCCCTTAACAGGAGAACATCATGTGAGTAACTTCCTGGCAGCAGTAACTGCGGCTATGCAACTAGGGTTAGGTTTACAAGAAATTCGCCGAAGAGCCAATTTACTATTACCCACCCCTCATAGATTAGAGATTAGCAAACAGGGAAGTTTAACCATAATTGACAATACTTATAACACTAACCCCAAATCAGCAAAGTCTTCGTTAAACTTACTTAGAAATTACCCTGCCAGTCAAAGGATTATTATCACGCCCGGGCTGGTGGAGTTAGGCAAAGAGGCGGGAAAAGAAAATCAAAACTTGGCAAAAACAGCGGCAGAAATAGTGGATCAATTTATCATTGTTGGTGAAAATGCCAAAAAGGATTTACTTGTAGGATTAAAAGCTGCCAGATTTCCTAAAGAAAAAATACACCCTGTAAATTCCACCAAAGAAGGAATTAATCTACTTGCTCAAATCTCCAAACCAAATGCAGCAGTTTTACTGGAAAATGATTTACCTGACCAATATTTTTAATCCGCATTTGCCATTTGGGAGAGCAGGGGAGAGTTGAAGGTATATTGAGTCATCTTACTATTTTCGAAACGTTTTAATCCATCCTCAATTAATTTATCCAGCAACTGACTATATTTAATTCCCAAAGGCTCAAATAAATAAAACGCCAAAGAACCCGGTTGGGAATTTACTTCATTTACCCAAAATTGCTCGGTTTTTGGATCAACAAAATAGTCAATCCTGGCCACTCCGCATCCTTCTAAGGCTTTAAAAATCTTAACCGTCGCATCTTGTATTTTCTTGGCTAAATTTTTACTGATTGGAGCAGGTATCTTCCTTGATAAAGAAGCCATCCCGCTTTTTGTGCCTTTTGAACCTTTAACCCCTTTCATATATTTATCCGCATAAGATAATGTTTCGCCGGAACGGATAGGCATCTCGCAAACTGAAGGCATAACTTTTTCATAACCTAATGCTGCGCAATTTATCTCTATACAGTTTTCAAAAGCTTGTTCAATTAAAATTTTATCCGAATAAGTTGAGGCAATCTCTATATTAAAGATGAGTTCGTCTATATTATTTGCTTTATTAATGCCAATACTTGATCCAATGTCTGCCGGTTTAACCATCATAGGAAACCTCAAGCCATTCTGAACTTGTTTCAGAATCTTTTTTGAATCTTTAATCCAGTCATTTCTATAAATGGAAACAAACTTTACTGCTTGAAATCCTAAAGACTGAAAAACATATTTGCTTAGGACCTTATCCATGGCAATAGCAGCGCCCAAAACATTAAACCCGGCATAAGGGATTTGATAAATTTCAAATACTCCCTGGATACAGCCATCCTCTCCAAAAGATCCATGAAATAAAGGGATGGCTAAATCCAAAGTCAGAAATTGTGAGGAAAAACCTTGTTTGATAATTCCTGCTTGTCCATTTTTTCTAACAAAGTTCACTTTAGAAGAAGATAAAATCAACGAGTCTATATCTTTGTAATTTTTTATATCTAAAAATTTAGGGTTAGTATAAAAATCTCCGGCTTTAGAAACATAAACCGGCGCTACTTCGTATTTTTCTTTATTCAGATTTTCAAAAGCCTGAAGTGCGGTAATAATTGAAACCTCATGTTCTGTAGACCTACCGCCAAAAAATAATCCTATTTTTAGTTTTGAATTCATAGAAGTATTACGTTTTTGCGCAGCAAAAAGGCAAGGTTCTGCGAGCGAGTAGTATAATTCTATCATACTACGAACAAAGCAGGTTCTTATACTTTGAAAATCAAATGAAAACTATCTTTTTAGGATGGAAGCTTACCATATCCTATAACTATAAGATTATTATTTAATACCGAAACCCCCATTTTTGTCGGATCATACTCTGATAACCTAGGAAGACAAAACGGTATTAAAAAGACTGGTCGAGGAAATCTAGGTATCTCTAATTGTCCCTCGATAATATCTTGATGTGTACTTAGCACAAAAACAGTCCCGCCTGTGAGCCTTGTGTAAACAGCACTATCTGATCCTTCAGGCCTGTGATATCCCTGACGACTTAACATAAACCTGGCTCTTAAAAGATTAATACCATGAACCTGCACAATAACTCTGAATCTTTCGTCTCTCTCATCCCAACCCATTTCTTCCCATCTAGCCGGATATTGTTCAGAACCCAATCTTCTGTAATCCGCAGTTGGTCCTTTCGGGCCTCTATATATCTGTTCTCTAACTACAGTTCTCCAATCTGTTTCGGGACTCTCTTCCCAGGAATTTCCGGGTCCGCCTGCCCTTACAGTTTTTCCTCCCATCCATCCTATGCCAATCCTCATATTAACCTGTGCTAACGGAGCAGGGGTTTTATCTTTTTCCGTTAAATGTTCCGGCACTCTATCTCCTTTCCCCACTTTGCTAATAATCTATCCGAACTAAATATTCCTGGTTCTCCTAATTTCATTTTATTCACCAATAGTGGTTTAATATTATGCGCTAGTCCAATGAAAAGTAATCCCGCTTCACCGGGCATCAGGGTATTATCTATTCTTTGAGCAATATAAGTATCACGATCTGCCAGCAATTGTTCTCTCCGTCCAACATACTCCAAAGTTGCTCGTGCCCATGATTCTTCATCTGACGCATAATATCTGCCTGTTAAAAACCTATATTCCTCAAGAAGGAGTTGTGTGTTTTCAGTTCCCATTATTACCGCGCCTTCTGATTTTAACCATCGTAATATACGATAGTTTCTTCCCGGAGCCTGAGCAAAAATCTTATTCAAATTATCTTCTGAGGTATCAGGTAAACCGTCTTGGTAAACTTTCAAACCTGTTAAAAATCCTGCTGACCAGGAATGAAGATATCCGGAGATCTTTTCCCACTGAGCAAGGGCAAATAACTCATTCTGCTTATCACGGAGAATTGACAATCTCAAACTCATCATATCAGCAGCAGTATGTATAATCGGTATGATTATTAAACACCGCTCGTTATCTCTCATATTTACTTCGGAATTATACCACTACCCGCAAAGCCACTAAGCCTTGTCTTAGATCTTGAAAAAAGGTATAATTAAACTAGAGCTTACAAGCTCGTTTTTTAAGTCTTCCTTATGTCAAACATTGGCAAGATACAACCGGCTCCTATTGTAGAAGAGATGCAAAAATCCTATTTGGATTATGCAATGTCTGTTATAGTCTCCCGGGCCTTGCCGGATGTCAGAGACGGACTAAAACCCGTGCAACGCCGGATCATTTATGCCATGCACGAACAGGGTTTACACCATACTTCCCGTTATCAAAAATCTGCGGCAGTAGTAGGAGAGGTCTTAAAAAACCTACATCCACACGGAGATGCGCCGGTTTATGAGGCCATGGTCAGAATGGCTCAAAATTTTTCTATGAGATATATGCTAGTTGATGGCCAGGGAAATTTTGGCTCAATCGATGGGGATTCTCCGGCCGCAATGAGGTATACAGAGGCACGGCTTTCTGTAATTGCAGATGAGCTGCTGAGAGACATCAGCAAACAGACTGTCGAGTTTATAGACAATTATTCCGGCACTACTCAAGAACCGGTTTTACTACCATCAGTTATACCAAATCTACTCCTTAACGGCGCATCCGGGATTGCTGTGGGCATGGCCACTCAAATCCCGCCGCATAATTTAAGGGAGGTTTGTGACGCATTAATCTATATGATAGAACACCCTGTAAAAGAGTCTGGAGTCAAGAATCTGGAGTCAAGTGAAGAAAAGTCTAGACTCTCGACTCTAGCGACTAGCGACTCTTTTTCTTCAACCGCCACCGTTGAAGATTTAATCCAATTTATAAAAGGTCCGGATTTCCCAACAGGCGCTTCCATCTATGATCAATCGGAAATTTTGGCAGCGTATGCTACCGGCAAGGGCAGAATTGTGATGAGAGCAAAAGCTGAGATTGATGAGACAGCTTCCGGCTCGCCTCGCTCCGCGGGCGGAGCGGGCAAAGTGCAAATTATTGTTTCAGAATTACCTTATCAAGTAAATAAAGCTACCTTAATTGCCAGAATTGCAGAAATGGTTAAAGATAAAAAATTAGAAGGCATTGCGGATTTAAGAGATGAATCTGACAGAAAGCAAATGGTCAGAATTGTATTTGATCTAAAGCGCGATGCCAAACCTCAATCACTTTTAAATAATCTTTATAAACATACAGCCATGCAGTCTGTTTTCAATGTTAATTTAGTGGCTTTGGTTGACGGGGTACCGCATCTTTTAACTTTAAATTTAATCCTGGAAGAATTTATCCGCCACCGACAGGTAGTAACTAAGAAACGCTCGGAATTTGAGCTGGCAGAAGCAAAAGCACGGGAACATATTTTGGAAGGATTAAAAATTGCAGTTGATAATATTGATGAAGTCATAGAAACTATCAAAAAGAGCAAGGATGCCGATGAGGCCCGGGCCAATTTAATAAAGAAGTTCAATTTAACAGAAATTCAAGCTATTGCCATTTTGGATATGCAGCTAAGGCGGTTGGCAGCCTTAGAAATCCAAAAGATTGAAGATGAGTTAAAGATGGTAAGAGAAACTATTGCTTATTTGGAAGACTTGCTCGCGCATCCTGAAAAAATTCTAAAAGTTGTCAAAGATGAACTATTAAAGATTAAAGAAAAGTATGCTGACGACAGGAAAACCCGGGTTTATAAACAAAAGGTAGGGGAATTTAACGAGGAAGACTTAGTCCCAAATGAAGTTACAATTGTCACCATCACCGAGGGCGGTTATATCAAGAGACAGTCCCCAATGTCTTTTAGAATCCAGCAAAGAGGCGGCAAGGGTGTAATGGGAATTTCCACTAAAGAAACCGATGCTGTTTCTCATATCTTCTATACTCAGACTCATGACAACATTCTATTCTTTACGGATAAGGGCAGGGTTTTTCAAATCAAAGTCTGGGATATACCGGAAACCCAGAGAGCTGCCAAAGGACAAGCTATTGTTAATTTAATTAATGTAGAACAAGGGGAAAAAGTCACAGCTGTTTTAACCAGAAGACAAAAAGAAGAAGAATTCAAATACTTCTTTATGTGCACGGAGCTTGGGACAGTTAAAAAGACAGCATTGGAAGAATATGCCAATATCAGAAAAAACGGCCTGGTGGCTATTAAACTTGACCCGGGCGATGTTTTAGGCTGGGTCTGTCCGACCGACGACACAGATAATGCAATCATAGTTTCCAAAAAGGGTAAATCCATCAGATTTGATGAAAAGCAGGTTAAACCCACTCACCGGGATACTTCCGGAGTCAGAGGAATAAAGCTAGATAAAGGGGACCAAGTTGTTTCTTTGAATATGGTGGGCAAGACAGAAGGAGAACTTTTGGTAGTGATGGAAAATGGTTTAGGTAAAAAGACTTTAACAAGCGCCTGGTCTAGACAGGGCAGGGGAGGACAAGGAGTAAAAGCTGCTCAAATTACCGCTAAAACAGGGGATATTGTGACAGCCCGGGTGATTGATAAGACAATGGATACTTTGGTTTTAACATCAACTAGGGGCCAACTAATTAAGATGGACCTTGGGGAAGTGCCCACTTTACAAAGGCAAACTCAGGGAGTGATACTGATGAGAGTCAGAGATAAAGAAAGAGTGGCTGCAGCCACAGTAGTCTCATCCAGCGAGAGGACCGCAGACAATAAAGAAAGCTAATGAAAAAATCAGCTATTTTATCAACGGTTGCCATAGCCTATTTTATGATCGGCTTTTTGGTGGCTATTGCTTTTGCCATTTATTACCACTGGCCTTTTATTTCTTTTTTATCTCCCGGATTTTACTCTGTAATATTAACTTGGCCTTTCCAAGCAATAGGTTTTAGCGGAGATTTACTTTACTACGGCCTCACAGGCAAACAGATTTAGATATTTTGTATCTTACTTACTCTCAAAAAACTTTTGCACAAAGTCGTTAACATAGTTGGAAACCCGGGAAATAATAAAACCTGTCAGCAGAAAATCCAAAAAAGGAGAATTGCTTTCTGCTCCAAACATCAAGTTAAAAAAACTAACCTGATAAATAAACACAAGTAAAATGGCAACTGCCAAAGACAAAAGCGGCAAGTAAGGCCTTAATATTTCTACATTACCAAATAGATATTCAATAATTGCCTCATTTAAAATAGAAAATGCCAGCACTGCCACTAAAGAAAATACGTTAATATTCAATTAAGATTCCTTACTGAGCGGGATTAGAAACTTGTATAAGTTAACCAAAGTCTGAATTATTGTCAAGGTCTGATCCTCTTTTGGTTCAGTCCTATTTGGAGCCGGAGCAACCATTTTCAACTGATTAATTTCTTGCTCTCTTTCTTGTAAAGCTTCCCGTAGTAAAATCACTTGCTGGTTTACAAAAGCCAAACTGGTTTGCAGACCACTGGCTTGTATTTCCAAGTCTGGAGTCCTTTTTGCCATATTAATTAAATTTTGATGCTCTTTGGAATTGACCATAGACTGCAAAATTTGATCTATACTGAGTGCGCTTTTTACATAAGCTTCCAGTCCGCCCAGATCCGGTTCTCTGCCTAAAACAGTTTTGTAAGTTTGGACAATTCGGTCTTTACGCTCCGAACTTGACAAAGGGAAGGTTTCAGATAAACTACTAATCCCTTCTACGATTTGAATTCTCCACTCAGGCCAGTTATCTCCCGGACAAGTAGTTGACTGGTTAGGCAGTTCTTTGTGACCCCTAACCTTATCCCAAGAAGTAATATTGGGTAAATTAGGATATTCATTTATAAAAAACTCACAAAGCTTGTGGGCGCTGTCCAACTGTTCAACAGTCGGCACGCGTCCGGAGGTGAAATTACCTATCAAACAAATTCCTATTACCTGCTCATTTAAATTGGCTACATTAGCCCTGGCTGTTGAGATGTCTCCCGCATAATAAACTGCTCCGGCTTTAGCAATCACAAAATGATAGCCGATACCACCCCAACCATTGGTATTTATATGATAATTTGCTATATCCTGCGGAGTTTGAGTATCTGAAGCAGCAGTGTGATGAATAACCAGGTAATTTACCTGAGTCAAATCTCTGACCCAGCTCCAGTTATATGAATCTCCAGTGATTGAGTCCCGCAAATCTATAAATTTATTTCCTAAAGATGGAATCTGAAGATCTGTTTTGGACATACAAAGAAGGCAGAAGTGCACTTATACTACAGGCATTACTTCAGCTTGTCAATCTAAATTTTGAATAATTCTTTTAAAAAGGGATTTGTTAGAATCATAAACTGCATGATCAAAACTGACATCACAGAAAGCAACAACCATTTATTTGAGACAATTGAATGATGCCTTCTTATAATAAAAGGTAATATCATTTGCAGAACTACCATTAAGGTAAAAGTATAAGCTCTGCTATCCTGCAATCCCCAAAGCATATTGGAAAAATAGAAGAAAACAAAACAAATAATAGATAAAGTTACACCTCCAATTAAAATATAGTGAATCATTTTCCAGTCTAAAAGATTAGAGTTTGCCCTGGGAGGAACCCTCATTATATTTGAATTGGCGCTGTCAAAGCCTAAACTTAATGCCGGCAATCCGTCTGTCACAAAATTAATCCAAAGAATCTGAGTAGGCAAAAGGGGAGTAGGCAATCCTAGTGCTACAGCAAGACCTATCAGCAGTATTTCTGATAAATTGCCTGTTAATAAAAATTTGATTACTTTTAAAATATTGTTATAAATTAGCCTGCCTTGTTCAACTGCTGTAACTAAACTTAAGATATTGTCATCCAGCAAGACAATATCTGAGGCCTCCCTGGAAACATCTGTGCCGGTTTTACCCATTGCTACCCCCACATCAGCCTTTTTTAAAGCCAGGGCATCATTTACACCATCACCGGTTACTGCTACTACTTCACCTAAAGTTTGATAAGCCATAACTACTTTATACTTATCTTCCGGTGTAATTCTGGCAAAGATTTTAACCTTGCCAATTCTTTGTAATAACTCTTCCTCACTCAGCTGATTTAATTGTGCTCCGGTTAAAATCTCATCTCCTGAAGATAATAACCCGATACTTTCTCCCACAGCCTTTGCTGTTAATTCATTATCGCCTGTCACCATCACTACTTTAATGCCGGCTTGCTTTGTCAGTCTGATTGCTTCCTTGGCTTCCTCCCTAATCTCATCTGCAATTCCTACAAGCCCCAAAAATTTATTATCTTTAGAAAAAGCTAAGACTCTTAAACCCTTCCTGGCCATTTTTTGATACGCCAAATCCCAAACCTGACGCTCTTTTTGGGATAACTTTGATTCAACAATGATGACCTCCGGTGCGCCTTTGACAAAGAGCGTTTTTTTACCGTTTTGCTGCCATATAACACTCATTTTCCTGGTATGTAAGCTGAAAGGAGTTTCACTGATTAATTTCCCTGCTGACCTTTCCAAATCAATATCCATTCCTTGCTCTTTGGCCCAAATAAGTAATGCGCCTTCTGTTGTATCGCCTAAAATATCAAAATTGCCGCCATCTTCTTTTAAAACCAAATTGGCGCTATTACAAACTACGGCACATTTAACTAACTCATTTTCTTTACCTGATACTTGTTTAATCTCTGAAACCCGCATCTCGTTTTTGGTTAAAGTGCCGGTTTTATCAGCAGCAATTAAGGTGGTTGCGCCCAATGACTCAACAGCAATCATTTTCCGAACCAAAGCTTTTTTGCGATACATCTTCCTGACTCCTAAAGCCAAAACAATTGTCACTACCGCCGGCAACCCTTCAGGCACCACTGCTACCATCAGGGCAATGCTTACAAAAAGCATTTGAAAAATATCAAAACCCTGTAAAATCCGTATGATAAATACTATAGCGGCAATTGCAATTGCTCCAATGCCGACCTTTTTACTAAAATTAAACAGATCTTTTTCCAGAGGAGTTTGTTCTGCCTCGATCTCAGTTAAAGTCCGGGCAATTTGGCCAAACTTTGTATCCAGTCCGGTTTTGGAAACTTCAAACTTAGCCCGTCCTGAGGCGACGGTTGTGCCAAAAAACAACAAATTTTCATTAAGTTTACCGGATTTCATAACCGGCAAAGATTCACCGGTTAAGATCGACTCATTAACTTGTAAGGAATATGACTCTGTAAGCTGACCGTCGGCCGGTATCCGGTCTCCACTTTCCAGTACTACCAGATCGCCCGGCACAATTTCGCTTGTTAGTATCTCAATTGGTTTACCGTCTCTAATTACCCGTGAGTTTGGCGCCTCAAGCTTGCGTAAAGCTTCCATTTCTTTTGAAGCCTTATACTCCTGCCAAAATCCTAAAGCGATATTTAATACCCAGATTCCAAAAATAAGCAGGGTATCTAACATATCTCCAATTAAGTAAGAAAGCACAGTTGCGGCAATTAATATATACGAGAGGGGATTTTGAATTTGGTTTATCAATATCTTAATTAAAGAGTCGCCGCCTTTTGCGGGCAGCTGGTTTAATCCGTATTTTTTCAATTGTGCTGCAACCTGTGCTGAGGTTAATCCCTGCGTCATAGAAAAAGTTTAGCGGCAGAAAGTATTACCAATATACCTAAACTGTTTAACAAAAAAGTTAGGATGGCCAGCTGAAAGTAAGATAAAGAAGAAACACCCAAAAGTATCAGACCAAGTTCATCCGGGAAAGGAGAGGCTACAATCGCCATTCCGATAATAAGACCCACTAAATTCAGATGATATTTCTTGGCAATCTTTTTTGCCGTTTTAAAACTTTCCGCATGTTTCACAAAAGAAAAAGCTTTAAATAATTTTCGGAAGAATTTTATTATTAATAAATCACCAACCACTGCGCCTAATCCTCCAAAAAGAATGACCAAATATATATTGGTTGAAGAACCCAAAATAATAAACAAAACAACGGAGAGGGGAGCAGTCAAAAAGGAAGTATAAAAAATACCTGATATAGTCAGCAGGGCAAATTTAGAAAAAGTTGACTGTGTGGTTAAAATTGACGCATCTAAAAATCGCAGGATATAAAAAGACAATCCCGCCACAGCAACAAAAGTAATAAGCTTTAAGAAATTACCCACTTAATCATTGTAACATGTAATCAAACCTTAGTATAAATTTGAGTAGTAGAGATATTACTGTGGCCTAACATCTCCTGAACCGAGCGTATATCAGCTCCGTTTATCAACAAATCAGTGGCAAAGCTATGCCTAAGCGTGTGCGGAGTAGCTTTTACAGAAAACCCTAAAGCTTTAACATATTTTTCAACAATCCGCTCAATCGAGCGGGGAGTAAGCCGCATTGACTCACCATAATTTTGGGGATTAACCTTACCTTGATAACGAATAAAGAGCGGTTTAAACGAGTCATGCCTTATTCCTAAATACCTACCCAACCATTCACATGCGCAGTCAGACAAAAATACTACCCGCTCCTTACCTCCTTTTCCTACAATCCCAAACTCACGTCTGGACAGATTAATTTGATCACAATTTAATTTAGCAAGCTCTGAAACCCGAAGGCCGGTGGAAAAGAGAGTTTCTAAAATTGCTCTGTCACGAAGCCCGTCTTTTTTGCCGCTATCGGGAGCGTCTAATAGTTGTCTAAGTTGAGTATCATCTAAAACCTTTAATGGACGTGGGTCGTTTTCGCCAAGCTCTACTTTCTCAGGAGATAGGGAAGTAATATCAATTCTGGCCAAATACCTTAAAAAAGCCCTTAAAGCAATCATAAAGTAGTTTTGAGTAATCCTTTTTAATCCCTTTTGGGTCTTAGAATCAGTCCATCTGGATAAATGTAGCCTATATTTTCTAACTAAATTTAAATCTATATCTTTGGGGTCAATGTCTCCTGTAAAATCCAGAAAGCGCTTTAAATAATGATCATAGTTTTTAATGGTCAGTTGGGAAGTATTACGCTCCAACTCTAGATACTCTAAAAAGTCAGTGATTAAGGTAGAGAGTAACATACAAGTTAAAAGTTTAAAGTAGCGCCAGTCCCAATATCCCCAAAATTGTCATTGCAACGCCTAATATGACAACAGTAAAAGTGAGCTGCTCGGATCCGGCAGGAGGCAGAGTCTGAACAGGAGTTTTTTTCATCGGAATCTCAGCTGATGGGGTAGAAATTGATCCTTGACCAATACCTGTTGAGGGCAAAGCGCTGACAGGCGCGCCTGCAACTGTACAGTTGCCTGTACCTATGGTGTAATTCCCATTGACCACGGAACTTAAAACATCGGCAATCGTGCCTCTTTCCACCACATTTGAATCCGTAGTTTTAGTTTTATCATTTGGGTCAAAGTCAAATTTAACTTGAGTGACACCTGTAGGCGCATCATCCTTCACTGTAAAATTTATGGTAGCCAATGTGCCCGCGCCTGTAAAAGCACTACTGACAGCTGCCAGCCCGGAAATGGTAATCCTGCCTGATCCGGAATCAATATTGTTGCCGGGAAAATCCCCGTAAATGGTACCTGAATTAATACTTGTAGCATTAAACCTGGAGGCATCATAAAAAAGAACGGCGTCTGTGCCGTCTGTTTGAGAACCTCCGGTATCCAGCTTTACTTCCAAACTGAAAGCGCACCCTTTATTGAAAGTGCCGCTTGAAGGAGAAAGAGACAGTGTAGCTCCTGCAGCCAAAACGCCTGCAGGGTTAACCAAAATCGTCAGCAGCAAAACTAAAATGACAAAATATTTCATCTTACTGAATATCCAAAACTAAATTAAACACTTCCTCCAAAGCATCCTTGCCGGAGGAGGCATCCACCATATTTGAATCAGTGGTTAAACCGGGAGTAAAATCCAGCTTCACCGATGTTTTTACCCCCTGTTTTACTTTAAACTTAAAGTTACCAAAAATTCCTGTCCCGACGATTGGCTTTTGATTGAAACCTTGAATACCGGAAATTTGCACAGTACCGGTTTTAGGATCCAAAGACATAGGAGAATATTCTTTATAAAATGTGCCTTTCTCAAATGCTCCGCTTGAGGCCTCTAAAACTTTAGGATCGTACTTAATTACTATGTCCGTACCTTCAACGCTTTTGGATCCGGTTGTTTCGCCGATTGTTACCCAAACTATGTCGCCCGATTTATAAATCCGATTGGGCGCTGTCAAAATTAATTTACCTCCCGAGACTTTCGGCGGGGGAGCGGCAGGACTCTGATTTATTGGCCTGGTCAAAATCCAGGCGGCAAAACCTACTTCAAAAACAATAATAACTGCCAAAACCAGTAAAATTATTTTAGGTAAGTTATTTTTTTTAGACAACTCAATATTTGTATCCATATATTTAAGCTATACTACCTGGGCTCACTGGCGCAAGTGCTATTAAAATCATGCAGCATACAACTCCACTCAAACGAATTGCATTTACCGTCACCGTTTAAATCACAATTTTTATTGGCATTAACAGGTCCCCATTGTTGTTTTAGCATACCGGCATCTACTGCATTAATACGGCAATCGCTATTTAAATCTCCTATCGGCAAGTTAAAATTAGCCAGTTTATTATTACCCTCTGCCACAGCTGTAAACGGATCAGTGCAGGCTCTGACGCTTTTTGGAGCAAGTAAACATACGATATATGTAGCTCCTTGTTTGACCTTAGCCCTGACATTATTAATAACTTTATTTCTGTCAATCCGGACAGTTTCGCGGGAACTGGATGCAACGTTTAAACGGCCGCCGGATATACTTGTGCCTACACCCACCATTTCAAATACTGACATCTCCACATTATCCTGTTCAAAATTGGTCGGTGTGCGGCAAAATACCTTTGCCTCCAAGCTGACTTGCGGGGTGTTAACATCACAGGTGGCTGTCGCTTGAGCTTCATCTGCGCGGGTGAGGGTTACGGTGTATGTTTTACCGGCAGAAGTATCCGGCGGATTTGCCATTCTGGCAACAACTTTCCGGTCCGTCCATTCTTTAACCTCCAGTTCAGAACTATCAGCTAACAATTTTGATTTAGTCCTGTCTCTGGCGCCGAAATTGCTGCCCAAAACAGTAAACTTTAAGCTGCCGTCTTTTAAGTCAACATCAATATTACAGGCTGAACCGATAATAACTGGACTGGGTCCCAAGATAGTAATGGCAACGCGCATAGCAGGATTTGAAGGTGAGGTTTGAGTAGTGCGGCCCTGCGCATCTTTGCCGATAAATTGGACAAAGATAAAATTCTCTGCTCCTATAGTGGGATTTTGAAAAGTAAATGGAACCAGCTGGCCCGCACCTGTGAAGGTTTGTTCTGTAGCTTGAGCTAATCCTGCAATTGACTGGGCAAGTTTAAACTTTTCAATTACAGGCTGTTGGGGGGGAGCCGTAGGTTGGGTTGGTGGATTAGTAGGCGCATTAGTTGGTGCTGAACCCGCAGTTTTACACCTGCCCCACCCACAACTGTCATCAGGCCCCTGACAAGTTAAACTATTTCTACAATCACCATTTGAATGACACCTGGAATCTACGCTGCCGTCACCTTTGGTTATACCTGTACAATTGTCAACAGGGGACTGACTTCCACTCGTACAGCCATCCCCATAAGGACCGTTATTACTTTGACTGCAGGTTGAACCTGTACCGTGTGTTGTAACACAACCATTATCAGCGCTGGCATTATCAACCCAGCCTCCATCATTCCAACAAGCAGGAGAAATGTTACATCCACTACCATCACTAGGCCCTCCGGCAGCTCCTCCCGGGGTCCCACCAGCCCAACAAGCTTCTATAATACAATCATCTGTTTCAGTATTGCCGTTTTCACCCCACTGACAATAATAGTGTCCTGTCCCTAAATTATTTTTACATTCTCTGGTTGCCTCCCCAGGCTCACAATCTATTGTTTGCGCCAGAACAACTTTTATAGGTAACAAATTATCCAACAAGCTTGCTGTTAATGTATTGGCAGCAGGGACTTCCAGTTGAACATAGACTTGATACTTACCATCATTATTGGTATCAGACAAAACCAGCTTATTGTTAACCAGCTGAAAGGTGTCTGCCTCGGGATCTACCGGATTGGCCACAATTTGAATAGGAGGGTTGGTAGCCTGGGATTTGATAATCCTTTGCTGATTTAAGGTTCCAACTGTTATAGGAATAGCCAAAGCAGCTATCCCAAGAAGGAGGAAATTAATAACATCTTTTTTATTAATGCTTTGTCTGATCTCATCTAGCATCATATTTAGCTTGACACTTTTTATAATAGTTTGTCAAGGGTGTGGGCTTATATTGTGCGACGAGAGAAGACGTTAACGGACCGATGAAATTCTCTATTTTGAAAGTGGATGAAACTTCCTATGAGCTTCTTCTGCAAACCTATCAGAAACATTTACATACCTTGTGGTGGTGTTTAAAGACTCATGACCAAGTAGAATTTGTATTGCAGCAGGAGAAGCGCCTTCTTCTGCTAAATAGGTAGCAAAACCATGCCTAAGTGAATGTGCGCTTGTAGGCACAATTATTCCTAATTTCTCACGATAACTTTTAATTTTGAACTGCAAATAGTTAGGGGAGATACGACAGTCCTTTTTACCCATTCTTCTGCCTTTTTGAGGAACAAACAAGGCGGGCAGATTATCCCGCCTTAATCCAAGATAAGCATCAATAAAAGGCTTCGCTCTCTCTGTAAGATAAACAAAGCGTTCTTTCTTACCTTTACCCATAATAAATATCCTTCCTGTTTGGTCAATATCTCTTCTATTTAAGGAAAGCAGCTCTGAAATTCTCATTCCTGTTGCAAAAAGCATCTCCAACATAGCCCTGTTTCGAAATGCCACAATAGGATCTTTTTCTAAAATAGAAGGCGACTCGATTAAAGAAGTTAACTCCTCGAGTTCGGCAACTTTATAGTGTTTTTGTTCTTTTCTTACCATTCTGATAAACTCTGGCTGGATTGGAATTTTATAATCCTGAAAAATAAGAAACTTTAAGTAACTTCTAAGAGAGGAAAGTAACCTATTAATGGAACCACTTTGCAACTTAGTAAAAGCATCCTCTCTTGTGATAGCCGTTTTGCGATCAGTAGATAAAAGATAGGCCTTATAATACTCAATATCAGACTTGGTAATATCATCAAATTTTTTCTGTATTTCACAATTAAGAAAATAGGCGAATGTAAGAAGATCCCGTTCGTAATTATAAATCGTCTCGGCAGAGTAGTTATTTGTCTGCAGGTGCAACATAAAATCATCAAATTGCGGTAGGGGAATTTTCTTTTTCGAGTCAACGGTGGAACTTGACATTATGAGTGTTAGGTTGATTATACTCATAATACTAAAATCGAATATACCTTGTCAAGTCTCTAATTAAACCGTAACAGTTCAGACTCTTTGACATACATTTGTCATTCCCGCGAAGCTTGCCCTCGACTCCGATCGGAGGGCGGGAATCTATATAGATTCCGGATCAAGCTCGCCTCGCTGAAGCTTCGGCGAAGCGGGTCCGGAATGACAGTTTTGATCCTGATACTTTTAGACACGCCCAGGTACGAGGACCTACAATGGCCTAAAAACGGCTAATCAGGGAAGGTAAGGTTGGTGTGTGTTTGATGAATACTTATCTTCTATAAGAAATTACCAGAACCGACCACTTCTCCGATATTTCATTTTTCTCATATTGTCCGACATGAATATATAGAAAGGATTGATGGAAGAAGAATAGAGTCTAGTCCAATAATTGACAAAATTATGCTTGGAGGAGCGTAAGCAAAGAAACATATAGCTAGCTGCGGGTGTAGTATTTATCCACAAAGAGAAGGGATAGTCAGTCAAACTGTAAGAAAGGAAGTAGACCCTATAGTTCTTATATCCTGTGCCTAACAACTATATCATATCATATCATTCATTCTTTTCACGAAATTAACCCATAATTTTCACGATTTCCTTAGATAATCTTATCCCACTCCTCTACTTCCCCGCCCCATTATCCTGTCCAGGATGTTGCGAGAAAACTTACTATTAAAACTATTGTTCCTATACCTAGATACTCCAACACCACCCTTTTATTTGCCCTACCCCTTAAAACTTGAGTTGTCAAACCTAGCACTACATACATCGAAGAAGACAATGCCAAAGACCAGATAGTTGTCGGCATTGGCCAAAAAGAAAAACTTAAGGCCAATTCTCCCAAAACAAACCCTAAAACCAAACTCTGCACAAATACAGCAGCAGATATCCTGTCTGCCATTTCAATGGACCAAAGGAGTTGTAAAATCAGTGGATATGAAATTAAAAAGACTGCTACCCCATTCCATAAAAACAACAGATTAAATGCATAAACTACATTAAATATAAAAAAAACGGAAAGCAAGGTAAAAAGGAAGCTGGCGGTTGAGGCGGCACGATATAGCGGAATGGTGCGGATAGCTGCTACATTAAAGACATTCTGAGCCAAAAGCAGAAGATAAAACATCAAACCAAAAGTGGCTGCCACCGGCAGCCTGGTTAACCACCTAACAGGCAACAAAAAATAAAAACTGGCCACAGCCGTGGTGAAAAAAACAGGCAGAATCAGAAGCGCTACCGCTTTAGTCAAGTTTAAACCCTCCCAAAGAGACCAGAGCGAGAGTATCCCTGCTAAAACCGCTAAACCGGTTATAAACTTAAATCTAAGATTAAAATCAACCAGTTGTGTAGATAAAAGTCCTATAGTTAATATAGCCGCAGAGATAATTATTTTTTGTCGTTTGTTTAATCTAAAATTCATTAAGTGATTAGTGATTCTTCTATGTCAAAGTTTGTATAAACTTTTTGAATATCATCATTTTCCTCTAACCTCTCTGTAAATTCTACTGCTTTTTGCGCCGTCTCTTTATCATTAATTGGTTGTAAAATAATTGGTTTCATTACCAATTCTTGCGACTCTACCCTATACCCTACCTGAGTAATTTTATTGCCCATAGTATTTAGTTCTGAGCTTGGTGTATATACTAAATACTTTTGTATATCATGACCCTGAGCGGACTTGTCCTGAGCTTTGTCGAAGGAGTCTAAGGGTTCCATATAATCCTCTACATCTTCTGCTCCCAAATCTATTAATTCCAACATTTCATCTTCGCTGCTTCCGCCTTTTGACAGCGCCCTAATTTCTCCTTTAGGAATAAATAAATAAGCCGTACTGCCGGATCCGCCCAAGCTTCCGCCTGCTCTTTCAAATAAGTTCTTTATTTCCTGTAAAGTTCTAAGTTTATTATCTGTCACCCCTTCTATAAAAAAGGCTGTTTTACCGGGCCCAAACCCCTCATAAGTCACCTCTTCGATACTCTGCCCCGGTAACTTACCTAATCCCCGATCTACAGCCCTTTGGATATTATCTTTGGGCATATTAACCTCTCTTGCCTCATCAAGGACAGTTCTAAGTCTTGGATTTGAATTTGGGTCTCCGGAGCCGCTTAGCTTAACAGCCAAAGTAATAGCATTAGCAACCTTAGTAAAGGTTTGTCCGCGTTTAATATCCGCTACACCCTTTTGCCGCTTGATAGTTGACCACTTGGAATGACCTGACATATCCTGAAGATTATATCATGCAACTAAAGGGACAAGTTTGTTTTGAAGGTTCATCGCTCGAAATAAACCCAAAACATTGACAAGCGAGTTCAAATACTTTTATACTTTGCAACTATAGATGGACGATAATTTGGAGTCACAAAACCTCGCCAAACTGGCAATTGATGCTGCATTGGATTGCCGATGGGATGATGCCCTTAAGTTAAATAAACAAATCCTCAAGCTAGCTCCTGTAAACGCCGACACCTTAAACCGCTTAGCCCGGGTTTATATGGAAATGGGCAAAAACAATTTAGCTAAAAAATATTATTCTGAAGCAATTAAAATAGATCCATATAACCCGATTGCTTTAAAAAACTTAAAAATAATTAAATCTTTTAAGCCCGCTAAAAAAGGCGATTACATAATTCATCCAAACGGCACATCCAAGTTATCCGCTTCCCTATTTTTACAAGAACCGGGCAAAACAAAAATTGTCAACCTTCTAAAAGTAGCCGAGCCGCAAAAATTATCCAAAGCATATTGCGGTATGCAGGTTTCAATCCTCATTAAAAATAGAAAAATTACCGTCGTTGATGCTTATGAAAATTATCTGGGAGTATTGCCGGATGATACTAGCCATCATCTGTTAAGATTGCTTCGTGGAGGCAATAAGTATGATCTTTTCATTAAATCGGTACGGATCAATGGTTTGGCAGTACTGATAAAAGAAACCTACAGAAGCAAGCGGTTTAAAAACCAGCCTTCATTTTTGGAAAATTCTGATGATAGCCTGGTGACTGATATTTTAACGCCGATAGACAACCAAAATGAAGATGAAGATCAAGCAGAAATCGGAGATGAACAAATCACCTAAAGGCTAAGCAGTTGTAAAATCTCATCACTTGCCAATAAGGGATTCCTGCCATCCTTCCTTAAACTCCTTTTTTGATAAAAATCAATAATTTGCGCATCGGAGAAAGCTTTAGGTAATTTGGTTAATTTACCGGGTACTAAATTTTGTAAAGTTTGTGCCAGATTCATTCTTTTGTTTTGATCAGGACTAAACAGAACTGCTCTTATTTGAGCTTGAAAAGATTTTCTCGGGTTTGATAAATCTTTATTTGCAGACAAAACCAACTGCCACCAAAATTGTTCCTCTTCCGACAAAAGAGGAAACTTTTTAAAATAATTTTTAACATCTTCCGCATGCGCCTTACCACTCTTCATCCCAACTTCCCAAGCTAAAATACCTTCTTGAACATTTGCTGCATAATCTTCCAGCTCTAACAGATCTAAGATATTTTTATGGTTTATGAGTAACTTTTTTGGTCCGTACACCAGCAGAGCTGATTTAGTTCCTTTTACCAGTCTTTCAAAACTAATCACTAAACCGGAATCTAAACAGTCTGCATGAAAGGAGGTTAAAAGATCCGGGCTAAATTGGTATGGTTTTCGGATCAAAAATACTCCATACTCCTCGCCTGTTTGAGAGGGAATTTCCTGATAATCCTTCATTGACTGCACGGCCAAAATAAAGGAAATTGCGATAACCAGTATAAAAAGAATTATCCCCAAAATCATGGCTGAGCAAAATCCTCACCAAGGAAAATGTTAATTTGAGCTCTGGATGAAGAATTCATTGCCGGGTCAATTTTACCACAAATACCCTCATCTTTTCCACTACTACAGGCTGGCTGAAAAATTTGTCTTAATCTGTCCAAGGTTTCTGAGTCTTCCCCTAACACTTGTGTTGTTTGCAATTTGGTATCATTGCTTGCAGTAATAATCACATCTGCCCCGATGTTGCTGATTAGACGGGCCCACTTTTTAGCAAGGTAGGGATGATCGGTGGCATTAAAAATGGCAATTGTTTTATGTTCTGTTTTAATTGTAGGATCGGCCAAATTAGGCAATACAACATCCAGTTGCAGCGGATCAATCATTAAAACTTTTGTTCCATCGGCTAAACTTTCCTCGTTTAAAACTCCAAATGTTTCTAAATCTATCTTTATTACCTTATCAAAACGAACAGAGGCTAGCCCTAAGTTTAGTCTAAGCAGTTCCAATGGCGTCAAGTCTGTTTTTAAACCGGGCAAAAGCGCAAAACCGGCAAAAAAGCTCTTCCTAATGTCAGTTATAACCTCTGCCCCTCTTTTTTGGGGAAATGCGGCGGAAACATCTAAAAATCCGTCAACAGGCAAGCCGAAAAGGACAGACAGGCTTGCTTTTAACAGGTTGCCTCCGCCAAGATCCTTTTGAGACTGACCTAAATCATAAATCGAAGATAACAACCATTTACCAAAACCTTGAGTTGCTTCAAGATAAGTTAAATCAGGTAAAGGGATGACGGTGATTTTTTGATCTTTCGGATTAAAGTTAAGTAAGGAAATATCTTTGGCGCGGATAACCAGATTGATATTAAAATCCCCCTGCCAGACAAAAGCGCGGTTCACTCTACTCTCGCTCCAGGGACTATATAAGGCTTTTGTAAACTTAATTAGCTGGGCAATAAAAAGCAATACAAAAATAAAAAGAAAAATTGTGACGGCCAATCTGGTTTTTTTTGCAACTCTTTTTTTAGACTGAATAGTTTGCCAATGGATCGAGGCAAGTTTTGCACTCATATTATTAGTGTAGACAAAAACTACTTGACCATGCAAGATATATTTGGTTAAACTAATGTGCAGAGGGGAGGTGAATAAAAACTATGGATGATCAAAATAATCAGCCAACCGGCAATGACCCGATTAGTTCAACGCCCGCGCCTGAACCGCAACAGTCTGCTGCTCCGGTTTCGGAACCTGTCACGGAACCTGTTCAGGAAGAAAAATGTATGACTTGCGGCAATCCGGCACAAGCAGGCAGCTGCAGCGCTTGCGGACAAAACCAGACAAGTTGTACCTGTCCTCCCGGTCAAGCCGGCGGACAAGGCGAACCTGCCTCGCCTGACGCGAATCAAGGCGGGCCTTCTGTTCCGGTAGTTTAAGGTATAGTAAACCATGGAACACCTTCCAGGAGCTCGCCTCGCTCGCTTCGCGAAGCGAGCTTCGCAGGCGAAGCGGGTCAAAGCCCGCCTGGAAGGTGTTGGCCTTTCAGCTTATCTAATCTTCCCTCTGCAATTGCCTGTCTTATCATTTTCATCAAATTTAAAATAAAATATAAGTTATGATAGGTAGAAAGAGTGTGATATAACAATTCCTCTGCTATATAGAGATGACGTAAATAGGCACGGGAGTAATTTTGACAAGTGTAACAATTGCATTTAGGATCAATTGGCTTTTTGTCTAAGTAATACTTAGATAATCTAATATTTATACCCGTTTCTCCTTTTCCACCTAAAGTATATAAAAAGCCGTGTCTGGCGCGCCTGGTCGGAGCCACGCAATCAAATAAATCCATTCCCCGCTCAACTGCATCAAAAAGATTTTCTATTTCTGAAACACCTAACATGTGCCCGACTTTTTCATCAGATATATTATCAACAGTCCAGTCTATAATTTTATTCATAGTTTCTCGATCTTCATAAATTCCGCCGATGGCAATAGCATCAAAGTGCTTATCCGTAAAACAGGCAGATCTAATACGTAAATCCTTAAATTTACCCCCGTGTACTACTCCATAAAGGACAGGTGCCTAACTAATCCACCTCGAAGGTGTCTTCGAAGCTGCGCTTCTTAAACCCCATCTCTCGGTTAGTTCCAAAGATTTAAGGGTTTGATCATGATCAAATCGGGCGGACTCATGATCATCAAAAGCAACAATTAAATCTGCTCCTAAATTGGCTTGAATTTGCATAGAGGATTCAGGGCTAAGCAGGTGTTTGGAACCGTCCAGATGAGACTGGAAAATTACACCTTCTTCTGTAACAATGATAAGTATTTACCAAAACTATTTGTGCCCCGATTTCTTTTAAATCTCTGACGGATAAGGCCTTGACAGAAGCCTGGGTGCCAACAGGGATAAAGTTGGGGGTATCAATGACCCCATGTGGCGTTTCCAGCTTCCCCGCTCTTGCCTTTCCGCTTTTATGTAGAATTTTAAATTTATTCATTTAATAGAATGTTCTTTTAGCCACCAGGAGATTTGTTCAACTGTCCATCTTTGATTATGAACTTTCATAGCAAATTTCACCCCTTCTTTCCTTTTAAATTCCACACTCCGACCATTATATTCTAAAAATAGGATAGCCGAAAAAAATGAAGTTCTTTTATTTCCATCTAAAAACGGATAGTTATTTATTACAGAATGCATCAAAGCTGCAGCTTTATCAATAATTGTCTTTCTTTTATATTTTTGAGTAATAAACCTTCTTCTGTTTTACTCCACTCCACCTTCGATCCGCTTCTTATACTCAACTGATGGGCATAAGCCTTGGGAACTGTTACAGCTAAAGAATTACCGTTTCTAAATACTTTACGCATGTTTATTAGTATACCACTAACGCAACAGGGGTGGTTTGGTGGATCTATCCAAAGGAGTGTTTTGACGAATCTCTGCACTTACCCTATTTTCAATTTTTTTAACTTCACTCTTAAGATCTTGCAGTTTATAAAATAAGGGATTGAAACCTTCACCCTCAGTTTTCCGACAAACCAAATTTGTGACGGCCTTAAATTCACTGAGATTAAAAACCTACCATTGTTTTGGCTTAGCGCAATATCCATACATATAATATCTACTCTCCAGATACTTAAAGTGCAAACCTAACTGCTCCAAAGTTGCTCTAGTCCAAAATAAAGGTGCTTGTAAAAAGCCACTTCTGTTTCAGCTCCCCAAATATTCTAAAAAGAAAAATAATAAGAATTATACTCAACCAAATTAGGAAGATAAAACCAAATACCCTAGCTCTTGTTAAACCATAAGCGTCCGCATACAACACAAAACGTAAGGTATAAACAAGTACCCTCCTCACTTCTTATCCTACTGGCTATTTTGAGCAAACCAAATCCCAATACAACAATAAACATCACTAGAGAAACAATTGTACGCTCACCAATACTACTCAGAAAATTTTGTGTTAATTTTCTAAAGACAGGGTTCTACTTGAGAGAGTAATAAAAAAAGCAAAATAAAAATAGGAAGTTATATAAAATAACGAAGCCTAAGGCAGTAAGGATTGTGTTTTTGAAATTCATCACTACTAAAGGACATTAGTACCACACCAGAAAATTTATTCCCAAGCTAAAGTTTTGCGGGAGAGTTTTTCCAGTTCAATTCTGGGCCTGTCTTTAAAGAAGGCTTTACTATTTAAATGATCGCGCAGCAAATTCAACAATACATCCCCTGCTAAAACCTCCGGAATAATGACATAATCTGCTCCTAATTTATACAAGCTCCGTGCTTGCTTGACGCTTTCAGCCCTGGCAATAACCGGAATATTCACGCCCCTTAATTTCAAGTCTTCAAGCAAGAGTTTATTATCTGCAATATCCGGAGAGGTAGATATAACCATTTTGGCATTTCCCAAATTAAGGCTGTCTAAAATCTCCGGATCCCCCATATCACCATAGATTACACTGATATCTTCTTTTAATAGTCTTTCTACCTGAGCGGGATTAAAATCCAGTACAATAAAAGGCGCTTTTTCTCTTTTCAGCAGTTGCACCACTTGTCCTCCCACCCGGTGAGCTCCAATTAAAACAACATGGTCTAAAAGTTCCTGTGACTCTAATTTATCGGAAAAATGACGGTAATTTTTTCTTTCAAAAAAATTAACAAATGAGCGGATATATTTATATAAATAACCTGATTTGGCAATCATCAAAGATGAAATAATGGTTGAGACAATTAAAGAAACCGCTATTACAGTTAACGAAGCGCTTGAAACTAATCCCATTTGTAAACCAACCAAAAGAATAATCAGGGAAAATTCTGAAATATTGGATAAATTAACTGCAGCTTGAAACATAGTATGTTTTCTAAAACCGAAACTGCCTAAAACAAGTAAAAAGATAATGGGTTTTACTAAAACCGCATAAAGGGTAAATGCCAAAATAGTTGGTAGAGCTGCTGTAACTTGTGAGAAATTCACTTGTGTTCCTAAATAAACAAAAAACAAAGCCACAAAAAAATCTCTTAACGGCTTTATCTTACCTTGAATTTGGTAATGGTAAGGGGATGAAGCCAGACCAACACCTGCCAAGAATGCTCCTATAACCACTGAAAAACCCAGGGAAAGCGCAAACGCTACATATATAAAACACCAGGCTATGGCAGACAAAAATAACAATTCCTGAGATTCTGAAACAGCATTAAAAATTCCGGATAATACATATCTGTTAATAACTAAGGTTGCTCCGAAAATCAGGATTATTTTCAAAAAGGCAGTAACAACGGGAAACAACTGCTGAAACCCTAAATTCAAAAGAGAGGGTGAAATGGTTAAACCCAGTAAAATCATAACTGCTATTAAATCCTCAAAAAGCAAGATGCCTACAGAAAGTTTTCCGTAAAGCGAGGTCAAATCGTTTTTCTCAAGTAATAACTTAATAACAACTATAGTGGATGAAAATGCAAGCCCTATCCCTAAATAGAGGGATTCCACGGTCCCAAAACCCAAAAATCCCGCAATCGCGTATCCGGCAATTGTAGAAATGATAATTTGTAAAGTAGATGCCATCAAAATAGGCTTACCCAAAGATTTAATTTCCCTTAAGTCAAGCTCCATTCCAACCAAAAACAACACAAAAGCTATCCCGATTTCCGGCAGAAAATGCAAAACTTCAAATTGCTTGACATCAAACAAAGTAATAGTTGCAATCATTAAACCCACCAACAGATAGGCAATTAAAATCGGCAGTTTTAATTTATGGGTGATATAACCTACTGCGGATGAAGCGCCAAGTATGGTAGCTAGTTGTATAAAAATATTATTCATGATGACAAGAAACTCAAAACATTTTTCAAATCTTCCGGCAGCTCGCTTTCAAATTCCATCCACTTCCCTGTTTGCGGATGGTAAAACCCGATCCTGGCCGCATGTAAAAATATCCTAGGACACCATCTTTTATCTAATCTATACATTTTTCTGCCGGCATACTTTTCATCTGAAACAATCGGATGGCCAATATATTTTAAATGTACCCTAATTTGGTGTGTACGTCCAGTTTTAGGAAAACACCTTAAAAGAGTGAACAGGTTGTAGTGGACAGTGTGCAATTTACGCATTTGGATTTTGTTTAAATCATTAAAAATTGATTGTAAATTGTAAATTGTAAATTGTAAATTATTCACTGGTTCATATTCTGTCACCGCTTCCCGGGCAGAAGACACCTCGAAGGTGCCAACGTAATCCACCTTCGAGGTGGATAGCACAGTAAATTTTTCCCGATTTTTGGGATTCCTAGCTATAGCAGCTTCCACCTTACCACCCTTTTCAATTATTCCATGCACTAAAGCCAGATATTCTTTTTTAACTTTTCTTTCCTTAAATTGGGCTTGCAAATTTTCTAAAGCGGGTTGAGTTTTTGCAACTAAAATCAAGCCGGAAGTATCTTTATCCAGCCTATGCGCTATTCCGCCACGGAAAAGACTAATACCCATATCTTTTTGTAAAATATCAGCTAATGTTTGTTCTTTTACAGTGGAAGCCTGATCAACTACTAAACAGGGAGGTTTGTTTATTATAAGGAGATTCCCGTCTTCAAAGATAATTTTTAAACTTTGCACTTTGCGCTTTAAACTTTCAGCTCTTCTGTAGGTAGCTTTTAATTTCCGTTAAGACCTGGTCCGGATTTAAGGCTGATTTAATTAAATACCCCTGGGCTCCCAAATCAAAACATTCCTTGATCACCGCATCCTGACCCAAATTGGTCAAAACTACAATACTCACTCCGGAAGATTTAGGCGGTGTTACCTTCAGATCGCGCAGTATCTGCAGGCCGTCTTTTTTGGGCAGCATAATATCCAAAAGGATCAGTTTATATTCATTTGACAGTATCTTGCGCAAAGCGGTTTCCCCCTCAGAAGCAGCATCAACCACATAGCCCTCATCGGTCAAAAGCTCCTGATAAAATTCTCTTAAAAACTGGTCGTCCTCAACAATAAGTATTTTCTTTCCCGAGTTTTCATCCATACTGTAATTACTGTCCTTCCAGAACGCTTTTTACCTCTGCCACAACCTGATCAGGGTTATAAGACATTTTAATCAGGTACTTATCCGCCCCTAGTTGAAATCCCTGCTTTATGACTGCCTCCTGTCCCAAATTAGTCAGCAGGATTACTTTGAGGGTATTTGTAGCAGGATTTTGTTTTACCTGTTTTAAAATCTCCAAGCCGTTTGTATCAGGCAGCATAATATCCAAAAGCAACAAATCGTATTTATTTTGCGCCAGTTTTTCAAAACCTTCTTTGCCGCTGCCAACGCTATCTATCTCAAAACCGTTTTTCTTAAACTCACCGGTATATATATCCCTGATAAACTCTTCATCTTCTATTAATAAAATTCTCATATAGCAAGCGTAATAGAAAAATCAATTTTAGTCAAATACCAATTTTTCATAGTCCATTTTAAAATTGGGGTTAGTTAGAAAAATATTAACCTGTTCGATCAGATCCTCCGGTTTTAAACGGACTTTCAAAAAATACCCGCAAGCTCCCAAATTAAAGGCTTCTTTGATAATGTTTGCCTGGGCTAAATTCGTAATTAAAACAACAGGTATATTTTTAACGCTGTTTTCTGCCTTCAGTTTTTGTAAAAGCTGAAGACCGTTTAACCCCGGCAGCATTATATCCAGCAAAATCAAATCCGGACCCAGTTTTGCCTTTTGTAACCCCTGCTCTCCGTCCATAGCCGTTATCACCTCAAAACCCGCATCCTGCAAAATCTTTTTATACAAATCTGATATGAAATATTCATCCTCAATCAGTAAAATTTTTTTCATTTTTCCTCTTCCCGATAAACAGGCAAAGCAAAACTAAAGGTTGAACCCTTATTCAGCTGGGAATCAACCCAAATTCTGCCGTGATGCATCAAAGTGATTGATTTGGCAATATAAAGACCCAGCCCTGTTCCTTTGGAACCTTGTTCCAAAGGTCCTGAGACTCTGAAAAATTTGGTAAAAAGATGCGGCAGGGCTTCTTGGGGGATACCCTGCCCGGTATCTGATACCTGTGTAATTACCTCGTCCCCTTGTAATTTGACAGCTACTTTTATTTTACCGCCGGAAACTGAATAATTTATGGCATTGGTTAAAAGATTAGATAAAACCTCATTAATCCTAAGACGGTCAACCCTAACTTCAGGCAAACCGACCGGGGGTAAATCTAAGGTTAATTCCAAACCTTTATCTTTGACTTGAGCCATTACTTCGGAAACCGCGCCTTTTATTAAAGCAGTCCAGTCTGCCGGCTGTAAATTAACAGTAAATGTACCCCGTTCAATCCGGGCTATATTGAGCAGGTTCTCTACCAATGACGCTAATTTTTGCGCTGAAATATCCATTCTTTGTAAAATAGTTGCCTGCTTTTCATCCATAAACTTTAAGTAATCCCTGATAAAGATATAAATATAGCCTTTGATGGAAGTCAGGGGAGTCCGCAGTTCATGCGCAGCCATGGAGACAAAATCAAGTTTCATTCTCTCCAGCTCCTGCTCTTCGGTAATATCATGCAAAGTTAAAATACTGCCCAATTTTACGCTGCTGCCTTCTGTAATCTGCGCTGCAATAAGCTGCACAAAAGATTCTTTGTTGTTTAATCCGCAAATGCGCAATATTGGTTTTGAGAAAACCACTCCTTCAAAACCGCTGATTATCTTGGGGCTATATGTGGTATACGGCACCTGGGCGCCGTTTTCAAACACTTTGATAACTGAAAATATGGGTTTTCCTAAAACATCTTCAACAGCATATCCTGTCAGATTTTCAGCTGCTTTATTGAAAATAATGATGTTCCAGTCCAAATCAACAGCAATGACAGCATCGCTGATGCTTTGCAGAGCAACTAAGAATTTATTCCTCTCCGCGGCAACCTGTTCTTTTTCTTTTTCTAACTCGTCATACGCTTTCCGTAATTCAAAATCGCGTTCAATCAGGATCTTGGTAGCATCATCCAGCTGTTTATTTTGCTGGTCAATTAATTTTAATTTTTTAGCAAGTTCTTCATACGAATCAGAGGAAACCATAAGTTATCGGAAAACACAGGGAAAATCTATTCTCCTAAAGCAAACATAGCCACAGTCTCGTTATGCAAAGAAGGGTTGCAGCGCTCAATGTTACGCACCTCCCCTGCTAAAGGAGCTTGTTCCGCGTAAGTATAAAATCCTATCAGAGGCACATCCTTACCGATAATTTCCTGCATAGCGTCAATTTCTTCTTTGGCTTTCGGTCCAAGTAACTTGTCCCTGACATGACAATTAAAAAGCAATATTGCTTTTGGCTTGCTGCCTAACTGGTCAAGCAGTTTTTGCGCTGCCTGTTTGGCCGCCTCAATTGCTTCTTTACTGCTGCCCACCATGATCCTCACTTCCGATCCCTGGGGCACCTCCCCTCCGCAGGTAATTGATCCCTGCTTATCCACAAAAAACGGCGCTCGCAGCAACAATTCATCGCTTCCCTCAACCTGCATGCCTAAAGGGTACGACAGGGCCAGCTTGGCTAAAACCGTTTCTTTCAGTTGCTGCGCTCTTTCCGTTCCAAGATACTTTTCATACACTTCAATAGCAGGATTGCCGTCAATCTCCTGCACAATTGCTCCGCTTGATTTAGTCACTTTCAAAACAGGGCTCAAAGATACCCAGCCGTGTTTCACGCCCATTGAAAATTTAAAACTGCCGGCCAGTCCCAACCCTACGGCAGAACCGGATAAAACATCATTGTTAAAATATTGGAATGTCTGTTTGTACTGAGCGTCATCGCCTGAACCTCCGCCAACAACAGGGAAATGCTGTCCCACTACGTCCAGCACGCCGCGCAAAACTTCCGATCCGTTGCCGGACAAAGTGTCTGTCAGCAAAATAAATGTTTTTAATTTGTCTCCAAGCTGCTTTTTAACCTGATCCGCCGCATCGTGTCCAGCTTTTTTCGCGTCTGTTTTTATGTCATTGCCAGCCCCGGCGGCAAAAGTAATCTGGTCGGATTTAATAACCATTACTACCACTGATTTTTTTGCCGGGCCGTTGTTTGTTATTTCTCCTGCCGTAGAAGATCCTACAAGCAGGGCATTTTTACTGACAGACCTAACCCCTTCTATGACCTTTTTTTGATCATAAACAACCGAGGAAAAAACAATCACTAAATCAGCATCCGGCTGACCCAGTTGGTCAAAAGCGTTTTTACAGGCATTAACTCCTACCTCATAAGCATCATTTCCCTGACCTGAACCTACCCCTGCCGTAATTGCCATACTTTCATTAAAAGCTAACAGATCATTATTGTCAATCCCCAAAATTGATGTTACACGAAATCTAAACTGTCTTCTAAAAACGAAGTCCGAAATGTCCTAAACTTTTCTCACTGTCCAGCTTAGGGGGTGAGAAAAATGCAAAGACATGATTTGTCTTTTAAACAGGTGTCAAACGGAAAATAATTTTGTGCACTTTTTAGGGGTAATTAGAAAATAAATCAGCCTGTCCACAACTGCTGTGGTTAAGGTTTTATCAACAAATACACTATCCCACTGATGAATTTGCCGGTTACTGGTAATAATAATCAATCCTTTCTCGTATCGTTTAGATACAATCTCAAAGAAATCCTCAACAGTTGATTCTGCCATGCTTCTGTATCCCAGTTCATCTAAAATGAGTAGATCTGGTTTGAGAAAGGTTTGTATCTTCTTCTGGTAGGAATAATCTGCTCTGGATTGTTGCAGAGTATTTATCATATCCCAGACTGTGGTAAACAGCACGGTCCTGCCCCTACCCAGTGCCTGCAATGATAATGCAACAGATAAATGTATTTTTCCTGTTCCGGGTTGTCCGATAAAAACAATATTTGCTTTTTTCTCCAGAAAATGACAGGTGGCAAACTCTAAAATCTCCTGTTTTTTGATTGATGGCTGGAAGGTGAAATCAAAATCTTCCAGGAGCAAGCCTAAAAACTCACTGTAGGATATCTGATCCTCTCCGGCCTCTTTAAGCCGTATCTCCAGGCTATCCACCATGCCGGATAGCTTAAAGGAGCGCAGTTTTTTCTGGAGTTCATTAAACGGGATAACTGGTTGACTCATACACCGTTTCCTCTGTTTTGTGTGTAATAGGTCAAGTCACGGAATAATCCTGTCTGTCCTGTCTGCTTATCTGAACTCTTCACCAAAAGCCGTGGTTCTTCCTTAAGCAAGTATAATTTCTTCTCCAGAATGTTTTTAATGGTTACCAAATCTGTGGCCTGGTAATACAGAACCCGTTTAAGAGTTAAGTTAACTGCTTCTACTCCATATTGCTCCTTTAATCCCAAAACACAGCGGGCAATACGGAACCAGTATGACTCCTTTTGCAAAAGGAGCATTTTAAAGTAAGCATGGGCATCTTCTCCCATATCAGCAAATTTTGCTTCAAATCTTGCCTGGTATTCAGTTTGCGAGTAGACTTTGTAGTCCGGCAGATGAGAACGGGAGGTAATGTAATTACCAGCTCCTGTGGCCTGTTGATGCAAGGTAACCTGTTCTCCCTCAAAGATCACCCGCAGCAGGTGCTCATTCCATCTGACTGTGACTTCTTTCCCAATCAGGCAGGAAGGAACAGAATAATAGTTATTCTCAAAATGGATATGACAATTCTGTCCAACCATCCGCATTCCCCTGTTGAAAAAGCTAAAATCATTCTCCGGTAGTGGCTGGAGTTTATCTTTTTCCTCCATCTCAAATACCTCTTTTGGCACTCTTTTGGTTGTCCCGTGAATCCTGGTATTAGCATAACTGCCCATCCAGTCTTTTAATTGTTTCCTGATATCGGAAGAATCATTAAACGATCTACCGGTGATGAAGTTGTTTTGCAGGTATTTAATCCCTGATTCAACTGTTCCTTTTTGTTCAGGAGAGTAGGGAGTACAGGGAATAATGACTGTTTGGTAATGATAACAAAACTCTAAGAAATCCTGGTTAAATTCCAAATCATACAAGATCTATTATTTGTCCAAAATTATTTTATATCTATGTACATTTTAATATTATATTTAACACCTAAATTTAGTACCATGATTATGTCCGCTACGCGCATCAAAATCAATAAGAATTTTTCCTTCCTCAAGCGCTTTTATAAATCCTTCAAAACTAAAATTCTGGAGCATCATTACTTTAGTGTACTTATAATATTCTTTCCGATCAATTACGACCATAAAACCACGATCACTTCTTGATTGTCCATGAATTGTTTGACGGAAACTCATCTCGCCTTTTGGATATTTTTTCCCATCTTCCTGATGAGCCCAACCATATTTTGGTAGAAGGACTTGTGGTACAAAACGGATAGCTCGTGGTGAAGGTTCAGTGTGGAAAAGAGTTGTAAGTGAAGATGAATTAATACGTTGTGCTTTTAGCTCCCATTCAGCAGCATTTGGTATTTGTATAAATAATCGGTCTGTCTGTCATTGTATTACCAAAGCGTCATCTTAGATTGGCGCTGTTTAATCCTATTTTCAGCCATCTCACAATATTCTGGTGAAATGTCAATTCCAATATAATCTCTTTCAAAATTTATTGCAGAAATAGCTGTTGTACCTGAACCCATAAATGGATCGAGAATAATTTTTGCACTTGTTGAAGAGATTATTCGATCAATTAAGCTTACAGGAAAGGCCGCAGGGTGTTCATTCTTCATTTCCTGCACAAATTCCCATACATCACCATAAGCGTTAGCTTTAGGAGATAGTCTGAATTTTGGTTTAGCGATAAGATAAATAACTTCATAGGTAGGCAGGAAGTAGCCAGGATTAAAGTTTAGACCACCTTTTCGCTTCCATATTATTATCTGGCGAACCGGAAAGCCACTCACAATATCCTGACGTTCCTGCAATAAACCATCCTGCACCCGCCACTTATGATTGTAGAAAATAGCGCCATCCTCTGGAATAACTCGCATCATCTCTTCTAGACATTCTTTTTGCCACTTCACATATTCTTCATGTGGCATACAATCATCATTATGGCTGTATCCATTTTGCAAAGCAGCATTTGCCCATTTTCCACCCCTACCATCTTTCATTCCATTTCCAGTAGAGTTTTTGAGATTGTATGGTGGTGAAGTAACAACTAGATTAACTTTTCCATTAGGTATTTTTTCATTATCTCAACAGCGTCACCACAAATAATTTTATTTACAAAATCCTCTGGGAATTTTAGCTCTTTTACAGTTGTAATAAGCTTAGGTCTGGGGTTTTCAATGATGGATTTAGGATGGGTGTACATCTAGTGTTAATTTTAGCAAAAACTTAGTTTATAATCTAGCTTGAAACTTTGTCTGTGACTTCAGTTTGTCCCGACGTCAGGACAAATCAGTTACTTATCACAAGAACCCCAAAATTTGTATAGCTTTTTAATCTTTTATCTATACTATAATATGAGAACTTAAATTAATATTAAAATGAATCCAACCGCGGAAAAAACATTTAACCAAGGAGTTGAATGGGTTACAAGAGAGATCAAGAAAGAAATTCTGGCCGAAAGCCCCGGGGAACTCATTAGCTTTAACTTTAAACCCTTAAACGATAACGCTATTCCTTCAATTGATGACCAAAGAAGAGCAATTAAAGCATTAGTAAATTGTGGTGCTATAAAAATTGTACAGAATATTTATCCTTTCCCTTCTTAAACCAGGTTATAAGTACTGTGGTGTAGCCGCAGGGTTTTAAATGGAAGGATAAGGATACCTTTGATTTAGATGGTAAGGGGGAGATCCTCTTTAGCCCTAAAGAGGATAATAAAACTAAGACTTATTTTAAGAAGATGGCTGATGCAAAAAATTGGGTAAAAGTTGATGATATGTCAAAAGATACAGGAGAAAATGCTGGTCAAGTCAGAACTAAACTCAACCAAATCAAAGCAAAAATTCGCAACAAGGGATACGCTTATCTTATCACAGTAGAATCTAAAGGCGATTATTTTGGAGGTGCATATAGACTACATCCATACCCAAAACGTAACGTTTAGTTTTTAAAACTGGACTATCGCTGAAGCTAAAATCTGTTGAAACTATACGTTGCAACAATACCTCCCTTTAGATTTAAGCTGTTCATGGTGTACAGATTACTATGAACAGCGATTTAAATTACGAGCAGAGATATTTTTCTACAAGCGAATTATCTCTTTGTGCGGCATTGATCTGTTTAAACTTCTCTTTGGATTCTTTGGACAAAACTAATCCCAAAAGGGCTGTTTTTATACTGAAGCGTAATAAGGGTTTAGATGAAGCAGTCAGCAACTTTTGGCGAAGAAAACTCCTCATAGAACCAATCGCCTTTTTTGAAGCTCAACGTTATTTGAAATCCAGAATCTATGAATTGGCTAAATGAAGATCTTAAAAAAGAGATTAAAAAGGTTTTTGAGCCTCGTTATAAGAGATCCTTAACTGATGATGAGGTAACTCAAATAGCCGAGAACCTGACAGATATTATGGAGGCCTTTTTGAAGATGAAGTGGAAACAAAAATATGGACGACCTTGAACTTAATATTAATATCACCGGATTCTCAGCAGAAGTAAAACCAACAGTGCGTGAAGATAACATCAAGGCCTTTGTTACCTGGATATTCCAAACAGAGTCAGCAGCAGTCAAGATATATGGAGGCACCGTCCGGATAAAACCTTTCGGCAAGGACGGTAAACTGATATTAACTTATGAACCGCCGGCTATAAAGACCAGGGGCGGCTACATCAAGGCTATGTTTATTGAAGATAAAATACTGTTTAAAAGGCTCTGTGCGCATACCATCGATTTGTACTGCAAGCTAACCGGCGAAGTGAGAGGAATACTAGAGGATAGGCAAATTTTGTCAATCGAGAGCCAAATCAGAGAGCTTAAAGAGTACGCACTAAAGTATAATTTACAGGTAGTAGATATATTAATTGAGAGTAAAAGCGCACATTACCCTGGGCGTGAGGTGTTTGATGAGATGTTAGTGCATATTAAAAGTGGAGAGGCTAATGGTTTGCTGGTTTGGCATGCTAACCGCATTGCTCGCAACTCAAAAGATGATGGCGAAGTTATCTGATGATTTAAGCGTAGTTGTAAAACGTGGTATCAGACAAAAATATGAGCGCGGTGAATATCCCAACTTTGCCCCGATTGGTTATATCAACACAAAAATATGAACCTCTTATCTCAAAACGTCTGTTTGATGATCTACAGGTAGTCTTACGTAATAAGGCAAAGCCTAAAAAGATGGTAAATGATTGGCCCTATGCAGGACTTCTTAAGTGTGACTGTGGTTGCGGTGCATCTGTAATCTTTGAAACTAAGCGCAAATACTATAAAAAGACTAATCGCTGGGCAGAATATACTTACGCCCGTTCAAGCAAAAGGTGTCGTAAGTGTACTCAAAATGAAAAAACATTTTACTTAAGTTTAAGCAGCTCTCTTGTATATATTTTGAACGACTGAAGTCCCATTTTCCGTCTCCTTATATCAAGTTTATCCGGGTCCTTAATTGGCTTAGGAACTAATGCTCCATTATTGTTATCAAATTGTGTTCCATACAATTGAGGCCGACCGATATTTATTAAAACTCTATCTGTCAAATAAGCAATATTTTCCTTCGATACCTCTCCTTTCTTTACTGCCTCTCTCATCAGTCGTAAGCAATACTTTTGAAATCTAAGGTCATAGTCAGCATGTTGGATTAACAACCACGCTGAATTTGAAGCTTGCGTTCCCACCAATAATATTGTGGGCCAACCAAATTGTTCGACTATTTCCTTAAGTCGCTTGGTATTCCTTTTTGTTACCGCCATTATCCCACCTCTATCTTTCTGTATTCTTACCTTTTGGTCTAGTTTAGCCATTTTTTGGATTTCTCTAGCAAGTTGTAGATTCATTGATGTATTTTATTCATCTAATCAATAAATGGGCCAGTGTCTCACTTATAGGCAACCCTGTAAGTAATTCTATCCACAGATATTGCCCGTTAGGGTTTACTTCTAGGAAAATGTATTTACCTTCCGGAGTCAGAATCATATCAATTGCACCAAAGACTAAGCCTAATCTTTTAATATGACGCCAATCAACCTTTGTTTTATCGCTAGCTTGTGAGTCAATGCTAGCAGTAAAAATATTATCCCCAACAATTGTAATCCTTAGCTCTATCTTTTTCGGAATAAATTCTTGAAAAAGAGTTGGACTACATGAAATTAGATTGAATTTTTCTAGATCACCTTCTTCATATCTTGTTGGTATAGACCAAAAAGTATTGATCGTTCATCTCAAGATATGCTTGGTCGAGAGGCTTACTGATGATCTTTCCTTGATGTTTATAGTAGAATTCTCTGGCAATTTCTGGATCATTAGCCACCAAAGTATCAGGTATTTCAAATCCTAGTTCCTGAGCAAGTTTGAGCTGAAATAGTTTATTTGAGGCAATTCTATTCTTTTGAGGGTAGTTTACCCAGAACGCATCTCCAAGGTTTAAATAGAAACCGGAAGTAACAGCTCTACATTCATTATCGATGAATTTTCTCACTTCGGGATTTGTTATCTGCTGATCTAAAGTAAAAGGTAATGGCTTTCTATACCACACACTTTTTATTCCATCTTTTTGTAATTCTCGACCATGCGATGTTTTTAATGAGAAAAATTCTTGTTGGTGAGTAGATATTGACCAAGACAGTTTGGTATTAATCGGAAAATCTTCAGTATTGAACCTAAAGAATTTTATGCCCCAGCTATGAAAGTACTCAATAACCTTGTCAGCATGAGGATCAACTTTACTGGTAATTATCAGGATCACATTTCAAAGTAAGAGCTAATCTTGATCTCGATCAACATCCAACTGTCTGCCAGCTTGTGTCTGAGTTACAGAATATAAACTATTTCAAGATCTGTGTCAAATTTTGAGTGGTGGGGAGTGAATAACTTGACTTCGCCAGAACGAACCCACTCAAAGGCGGTGCCTGGTTGACTATGTTGGAAATTATTTCAAGGAACAATTAGAGCAACTTATCTTCCCTATCCCTCAGGTCAAATCGGCACTTGTTTACTCTAAATTATAGCAAAAAGGATATAATGGTGTGGAGCTTTACGTTTGCTATAAGGGGTTTACAGGGTGTCACAGGGGTTGGAGGGAGGCTTATAAGGTTATGAGTGATAAACCAGTCAGAGAAAATATAAGACATCATCAGGCACTTCTGTCATACAGCTCTATGCCCGATCCTTCCATCCAAAAACTGCACCAAAAATGGGCCGAATATGTACCAAAATTCAAAAAACCCGCCTTTAGGACATTAAAAAGCTGGTCTGCCAAATACCAATGGGTAGAAAGGTCCCAGGCAATCCATCAGGCAGCAAAAGAGGAGGCAGTAAAGAAAGTTATTGCTAATCTAACAATGGGGAAAGAGGAAATTTTAGCGATCACCCGGGCCGTGATGATCCGGTACGGATCTCAGTTAAAGGATAACGCCCAAGGCAGGCTTACCATCTTAGACTTTGAAAAGGCATGGAGGATTCAAAGGATAGAGCTGGGTCTTGCAACAGAGATTGGCAGTCATGAAGTTGCTATAAAAAACAGCTACGAAGGAGTAAGTGATAAGGAGCTCATTTTGCAGCTTGAGACTTTAACAGCCAAATATAAAGAAAAGCTTAATAGGCAACAAGTAAAATTATTTCTGTAGAATAAGAGAATTATATTTTACATCCATATTCAACGCATAACCATACCTTCTTAAAAGACCAACACCAATTATCGGGATTCCTTTAGAAATTAGGACATTCACCACATTAGCAATACCTTCCAGATCCACTAAAGCCAAAGAAGCTTGCATAAAAACCTCATTTTCATCCGCCAATGTAACGCGTTCTGTATGAGTAGTCTGAAGGCCTAACTCTACAGCCTTTTCCGGGGATATTTTTAACTCTCCTGTAAAACCTGTGTCAACTAACGCTATAAGATCTTGGACACCGAGTTTCCAACCGACAACCAAAGAAATAAGCGGTCTGTTGTTATGGATTATTCCTTTAATCATAAACTGTTAGAAGCTAAGCTGGCTAAAGTTTCGGCTGCTGAAAAACCAATTTTTACAACATAGAAAACTTTATTCGGATGAGCCTTTCTTGCTAACTCAACAGCTTCACTACTCGTATTGCTACTATAGGTATCTTTACTTTCGATATCTATAGCCAAAAACTGACCATTTTGAGCGGGTTCATATTGCAATTTTATTGTTTCGTATATTTTCGCTCCTGCTTCTGCTATTTTCTGAATATCAGCTTTTTTAATTAGATCGTCATTATTCATAAGTTTTTAGTAATTGCAGTATAGTAGTAATTTCAAAATAAGACAATGACGAAAAAATATGTAGTTTTCTCTTGTAACTTTTTCATCTTGCTAAAATAACCCGTTCCTCGTGCCGCCGGCATAGCCTCTGGCGACGCACGGCAGCATCCGGACTAGGAATGTGCTCATAGCTCACCTTAAACTTAGGCTTGGTTTTTTTCTTTCCTATTTTCATCTGCTAATTCTTCTTGAGCCTTCCGAATAAAATTTAAATAATCATCAAAAGTTTCTTTAAGCATCTGCATTTTTTCTTTCCCATTCTCTATTTTTTCAATACCAAACCACCTCCACCATTTGGGAGTCACAACCCCATGGCACAAGTCGCACAAAGTTATCAAGTTTTCCATTGTATCTGGGCCGCCTTGTGCTTTGGGAATTATGTGATGTGCGTGAATATCTTCAACAATAGCACCAGTTTCAGAATACACTTTTCCTTTCCAATCTCCACAAAGTCGACAGCGAAAACCATCCCTCAATTTTACCTTTTGACTTAACCGTATCATTACCTCCTGTGATCTCTATTATGCAATCAAAAACACCGCGGGCAGGTTTTAAATAAGTCCAGAGTTGAAGGCTACAAATCAAAATGCTTCATTTAAATTTCTGTATTTATCCTTAGTTTAAATCTTTTGCGTTTTAAACCTTCATTTTTACTTGGTTCGAGTATAAATTCTAATGCTGTCTTCAATTTACTTTTCAATCTATTTTTGTCTTTTTCTGTTGTGTAAAAGCAAAGTTCATTATGATGAGTAGTACCCCAAAGAGAAATCGTATAAACGCGGCTAAATGTACCCTCTTTTATTTCGTGCCCTCCATGATTAGAGGGTTCATCTATTTCGATGATAAAAATATCTTTAATATACTGAAAATATTTTAAGATAATACTTGCCGCTATAGAATCAAAGCCACCACCAGAGTACCGAACATTGCTTGGTATGGGGATGGATGAGCTACATCACCATATTTTGACCTTTCATCATGAAAATCTACAATTCGCTTTTCCTCCTCTGGAGTAATTCCGATCTTACTTCCTACTTCTTTCAATCTTTTTTTAAACGTGTCTTTATTCGATAGAGAATCAACAATAATTTCTATTGATTTGAAATGATCCAGTGCTATTTTTTCTTTACTATCTAAAACTAAATATCCTATGGACGATCGGTAAAGATATTTAAGAGCTCTCTCAAGTGTTTCATCATGGAAATTGTAAATTTCATCAATGAATTGATTTGTACCAGAATCTCTCCATTCTGTCTGTTCTGGTCTGTTTGGAAGATACATATGTCCACTTTCGAGTTTGTAATCAACATCTGACTCTTTACCATTCCCGTCCAGTAAATAAATTTTATTCACCTGATAAACGTATGGTTCATAACTACCTCTATTTCTTCCAAATTTCCTTTTTACATCCTCTAAGGAGGCCAGAGATAAGAATCTAGTTATTCTATCGATTGTTTTGATTGCTCCGCCCAATGCATCACCCGGCTTATTTTCTTCAATATCACAAATAATTACGTACTCTGACTTGATCCGTACAGGATCGATGTAACGAAGCGAAGTGACATATGTTTTGTAATAATCTACGTCCTCTCCTTCTGAAAAAACACTCTGTATTGGAGAAAACTTTCTCCGCTCCTGTTCTTCAAAACTTATTTTTTTGATCTCGCACTCAAACATTTTCCCTTCGGGAAGAGTTTCACCATGAATTAAGGCATAAATTCTGTATTTAGACATATCTTCTATTTCAGGCTAAATCAGTTCTATTTATAGCTCACTTAATAAAACAGAACGATTAGCTTTTGAAACGTATCTCAAGAGGTACAGAACAAGAAAAGAATGGTACAATAGGGGTGTATGTTTGAGAACTACAAAGCGGCAAAAGAAGACTTTGAAGCAATTGAGGAGGGAATAAAGACAGTTTGGCATCCCAAATTGGATTTTGTGTTTAAAAACAAGAAATTAATTGAAAAGGTGATTGTTGTCAGTTATGATTCAGAAAATCTTTATCTTTGGTCGCGGACACAATTCCCTAACTTAACATCTTTTAAATGCAACCTGAAACAATATTTTGCTTATAAAGTTCCCCATAAACTTAAAATTTTAGACGATTATCAATACGGGTGGAGAGCAGGTTTAAAACTACGGAAACTAGCTCGGTTACTTCTCTCGAAACTAAAAACTGATGAGATATCTACTCCTTTTCCCTCTGGAGGATTATTAACACCTTTTATCGAACTGCAAAAGAAAATAAAAGATCGCAAAAACAACCCTTATACCACCCGAGAAAGTTACCTGGCTACTATTGTACATGAATTTGGACACGTTTACTGGCATCCACACAAACTCTGGTATTACTCCAACAAGAAGGAAAATCTTCTTCTACTTAAGACAGTAAAAAGGCTTTATAACAAGGGTGGAGAACTGCCAAAAGTGTTGATACGCTTTCCTATTTTCGAAGGTATGAGCGAGCTTTTTGCTTTCTGTGCCGAATACCAGGCAAGTCTGATTTTCTGGCCTATTCATAAACGAAACCTTGATATATTTTCTGCCAATACCATAGAATATCTGCTAAAGCTCGAAGCAGCAAAGAATCTTGATCAAGAAGATTCTATATTAGAACCACGCAGATATCCTCACGATTTTGCTCGTGTTTTTAGCAAAATCATTCTAACTCTCTATCCTAAAACTTGGCCACAATTTCTGCTTTCACCAAAAGTACTATATCCACTACCTTAAATTCGGCCCAGGTGGTATGGGCGGTCTTGGGAGACGGAAGTCTGGGGCACATGGCCCTGGAAAGATTACCGGCTGACATGACGGTGGACAAATTGGAAGACAAGGAGCATCATCACTTCTAGCTCCGGGTGTAACCAATATTATTTCTGGTTCAGGTCGACTTTGTATGCCTACAGACTTTATCTGCTGGGCCAAGATTTCACTATTTTCTTTCATATTTTCACCTCCTCCCTTTTTATTAATGCCCTTGAGGTTTACTAGAAACCCCTTCATCTCTTACTTTTTCAATAATTGGTTTCAGGGTTTCATCATAATAAGGTTTTCCTTTATTGTCAACTTTCCAAGTTCCCCCTCCCCATTCCCCTTTATATGGATTATAGGTACACCTGGGATATGGGGTCGTTTCATACAGAACTTACGCAATTAATCTCCTAAATTGTTAAAATACTCTTAAAGACGGAAGATAGGTGGTGATTACATTGGTTAAAAGAAAGTGTTCTAAAGA
>Ga0209343_10000612_pt1 | contig 49724 bp, 41 predicted proteins | sample RifCSPlowO2_02_FD_184026 | JGI IMG/M metagenome (GOLD analysis project Ga0209343, IMG submission 184026) | Groundwater microbial communities from Rifle, Colorado - Rifle CSP2_plank lowO2_0.2 (SPAdes) (version 2) | ecosystem: Environmental > Aquatic > Deep subsurface > Groundwater | place...
GCTTAACCTTGCGCTCTGCGAGGGCCTCTGTTATTCTGTCCTTGATTTCATTGAAGACCTTTTCTGAATAATCCACAAGGTCCATCTTGTTTGCTATCACGGCAACCTGTTTTATGCCAAGAAGCCCAAGTATGTAACAGTGCCTTAAGGTCTGCTCCTCTATGCCTCGGTGGACATCCACAAGGAGAAGCGCAGCCTCTGCCTGGGATGTGCCGCTTATCATATTCTTTAAAAATTCCTTATGACCCGGCGCGTCTATAATTACATATCTCCTCTTTTGGGTTGCAAAGAAGGTGTGCGCAATATCAATGGTAATATTTTTCTCCCGCTCTTCTTTAAGGTTGTCCATTATATATGCGAACTCAAACTCCCTGCCCATGGATGCGCATACCCTTTTTATCTCTTCAAGTTTTTCAGGGGGCAAAGAGCCTGTATCATGGAAAAGCCTGCCCACCAACGTGCTTTTGCCATGGTCAACATGACCAACAATTACTATGTGCAAAGACCTTTCTTCCATTTTTAATCCCCTCCCTATATTAGGCTCTTGATAGGCCTGTTAAGTAATTTTTATCCTTCTCCTGATTCGACATCTCCTTAATAAACATCCATCCTATGGCACAATCTCAAAGGCATCAATATCTATGGCATAGCCTGTAGAACTGGCATTCTTCTGACCTGACACCTCAATGCGGATAGTATGGTTACCCGGAGAAAGCCCTGTTTTCTCTAAGACTACCTGATACTGATGGGTTGGATTATAAAGGTCTATCAATCCCACATACACGCTATCGAGATACACCTTTGCCTTACCCAGCATGTTTGCCCTTGCAACTATCCATCTGATGCCTCTTCCATTAAATGAGAAATCTGCCCTTGCGCCGGTCTGTGTAGAATATTTAAGCGCCCCGCCGCTGCATGGTAAACACGTCAAGGTATTCCAAGAGCCCGTGTAGGTAATTGCTGTATCGTTTTCTTCAAACCTTATCTTTGTAAATGTGGCGGTCACATTTGCAGCAGAATTCATGGTAACTGTGCATGTGCCTGTGCCAGAGCATCCACCACCTGACCAGCCAGTAAAGATTGAACCAGTGGCTGGTGTAGCTGTCAGGGTTACCACTGTCCCTGAAACATACGCCTCTGTGCAATCACTGCCGCAGTTTATACCCGTAGGGACGCTCGTTATGGTCCCTGCGCCTGTGCCTGTCTTGCTTACTGTGAGCGCATATGTATTTACTGCAAAATTTGCCTCAATTGTATGGTTAGACGTGACATTGCTAAATGTGTATGTGGTTACTGCCCCTACGGATGAACCGTCAACAAGCACATCTGCCACATGGTAACCGGTATTCGGTGTTATGGTAAAGGTTTGGCTGCTGCCGTAAAAAACAGTAACTGCTCCGGATGGTGATATGTTGCCTCCTGCGCCTGTTGTGGCTGTTATGGTGTAGGTAATATTTACAAAGCTTGCTGATATTGTATGGTCAGCAGTAACATTGGTAAAGGTATAGCTTGTTATTGCCCCTTGGGATATTCCATCCACCTGAACATCAAGAATATAATACCCGATATTGGAGGCTATGGTAAATGTCTGGCTTCCGCCCTGAGTAACCGTTATGCTGCCTGATGATGTAATACTTCCGCCAATCCCTGCTGTGGCTGCTATGGTGAATGTGGGTGGCGTTGCGCCTGTTCCGGTCAGAGGCACATCTAATAATCCGTTGTCAGGGTCATTGGATGGAATGGAGAGGGAGGCATTTTTTATGCCTGCTGATGCAGGTGAAAACCTTGCCTGAATTGTGCAACTTGTCATTACATCCAGCGTCTGTCCTGTGCAATTGTCATTTTCTTTAATAAAGTCCGAGGCATCTACACCAATGAGATAGATTGAGCCGATGATAAGCGCCTGCGTGCCGGTATTGGTTATGATAAAGTTGCGCGGCGGCGAGACCTCGCCAACATAATAATAGCCAAAATTGTGGGATGTTGGACTTATGGAGATTATCGGTTTATCAACTGTGAAATTTGCAACCAGTGTCCTGCTGCCGTTTACTGTAAATGTGTAGGTTGCGCTTCTGCTTACCTCATTGCCATTCTCTGTCCAATTCACAAATTGATACCCTGAATTGGCAGATGCTGTCACAGTTGCCGATGCGCCCCACGGATAGCTCCCGCCACCGCTAACTGTGCCTCCTGAAGAAGGCGAGGCGCTTGCAGTAATAGCAGGGATTGTTCCTATGCCAACCGCAGCCCAGGCATTTTTTACCTGGTTGACTTCATTGGAATTGAGGCCGTAAATATCTTCAGCCGCAGCGACCATACCATCAAGTGCATCCTTAAATGTTGCCTTATTTTGCCAATAATCCATATTTGCCCTATACGCAATCCAGATGGCGCTTGAAATCCCAATCCCCTGAACAGTGATATTAGATACAGGATGTGTCCCACCTTCTGACAGGAGATAGAACATCTTATTTGGAATGCCGCTATTTAAATGCACTCCGCCTCCATCATTACTACAATTGATATAGCCATTCATATGATCAGGCTGTGGGCGATTTTGTCCACTGCAGTAGCTTGTATAAGCAGATGGATTAGAGAGGTCGCGAAGTGTTTTAATATCTTCACCCATTGTCCAGTTGGAGTTGTATCCTCTATAATAATATTCAACCGCAGTGCCCATCCAGTCAGAAAATGCCTCATTGAGCGCGCCTGATTCATATTCATAGCAGAGTTCTGTAGTTTGATAACCGCTCTGACAGGTAACTACCTGCCTTTGCGATGCCTTCTCTGTAACAGCATGTCCCCATTCATGCGCCACAGCATCAAGTGCGCCGCTGAAAGGCAGGTGACTAAATCCAATACCAAACCCTACCATCCCATTCCACCAATAAGCCCCATCTGGTTCAGTGGCATCCTCAACCGCGCTGAACATTGAACTGCCGGCATTATCAAATGAATTCAATCCTAACGAAAGATTTAAATAATCATAAGTCAATCCTGCATACACATGGGCATCCACGCCAGAGGCCTGATTGGCAGCATTCCAGATATTGTCAGGGTCATCCATAAGCCCTGTAGAATAATTCATTGTCAGGATATAGGCGTCATCCCGCATCCTGCCATAATGGCTGTGCCGTGTCTCATTTAGCCTGCGGCTTATATCCAGCATCCAGTATATTGAATTGCTGCTGTCATAACAGGTATCAATATGCGGCTGGCTGCCCAACAGGCCCATTCCGCTTCCATTGACAGTAGGTACACACCCTCCAGCGCCGTTTATAAAGCTCCATGTATCAGAATACGGGCCTGAACCCAGGCTATTTCCTGCAGCAACCCGCCAGTAGTACTGTGTCTCATCGTTTGCAAAACCGCTCATATCCACGCCACTATAGTTTCCTATCCACTGGCCAAAAACAATGTTTGCAAAGCTTGAGTCAGTGGCAACCTGAAGATAATAGTTATTGGCACGGGCAGCAGGCGACCAGCGGAATTCGATGGTTGTCCCTGGCATACTTGAGCCGTCTGCAGGTGAACTTAAGACAGGTGTATCAGGCACACTGCTTGGCCCGTTGATAAAATACCATGCGCCTGAATAATAGCTTGAACCCAGAGAATTTCCGGCAGCAACGCGCCAGTAGTATGTCTGGCCATCGTCAGGAAAACCACTGAGATACACGCCAATGTAATTTCCCACCCATGCACCGTAAATAATATTGCTAAATCCTGAGTCTGTTGCAACCTGTAAATAATAATTATTTGCGCGGGCTGTCAATGACCATTCAAACAGAATAGTATTGCCTGCTACATTACTACCATTGGTAGGAAAGACTAAGGCAGGTGTATCAGGGATGGAACTCGGCCCGTTTATAAAACTCCATGTGCTGGCGTAAGAACTGGATCCCAGTGAGTTTCCGGCAGCCACATGCCAATAATATGTCTGGCCGTTGTCAGGAAAACCACTGAGATACACGCCAATGTAATTTCCCACCCATGCGCCATAAATAATATTGGTGAACCCCGAATCTGTTGCAACCTGAAGATAATAGTTGTTGGCGCGGGCTGAAGGATTCCATTCAAACAGGATGGTGTTACCCGGCATATTGGAGCCGTCTGTAGGATAAATCTGAACAGGAACATCTGGCACACTGCTGGGACCATTTATAAAATACCATGCGCCGGAGTAAGAGCTTGAGCCAAGTGAATTTCCTGCAGCAACGCGCCAATAATATGTCTGGCCATTATCTGAAAAGCCGCTGAGATATACACCTGTATAATTACCCACCCATGCGCCGTAAATAATATTGCTGAACCCTGAGTCTGTAGCAACCTGTAAATAGTAATTATTGGCGCGGGCCGCCTGAGACCATTGAAATAGAATAGTTGTGCCGGATTTATTACTGCCATTAGTGGGAGAGACTAAGGTCGGAACAGCAGGCACAGCGCTTGGCCCATTTATAAAATACCATGCGCCTGAAAAATAACCTGAGCCCTCGGCATTGCCTCCTGCTACGCGCCAGTAATAAATCTGGCCATTGTCAGGAAAACCACTAAGGTCAATACCGATATAATTTCCTATCCATTGGCCGAAGATGACACTTGTAAACCCTGAATCAGTGGCAACCTGAAGGTAATAGTTTGTCGCATCAGCAACCTGAGTCCAACGGAACTGGACTACTGTGCCGCCTGCATTGCTCCCGTTGGAAGGGGATGTGAGTGTTGGAGGATTTGGGACTGCTGCAAAGGCTGCATTTTTAAGATTGAATGCAAATACCGCCAATGCAATAAATATGGATAATCTGCAGAAACTGTGCCTTTTCTCCATCTTTAGCTCTCCTTTTAATCGCAAAGACTTTTTCTGTTTGGATCGTAAGTGAGATATCTCCGTGCGTCTATCCTTGAGAGAATGTCACCTGTAAAGGCATTTATAGTAAAAGCACAATCAGCAGCGCTTGCATAAACACTATCAATAAATACAGAAGCATGTGCTGTCCAGATTACATAGGGTGGACGCCAGGTAGCAAACTTAGCAACCTTTAATACCTTTACCGTGGCCCTTTTTGGCGCCCCAAAAACCCGCTCAACAATCTTTATAACCTGCTCTTTTGAAATAGTCTCTTTTGTGACTGCCTGGTAGAGTTCAGGAGGGGTGGGGACAAGAGAAGCGCCTACATGGGTAATTGTCTCGTCTGGTCCGATTGTTATATGAATATCATACCCGAATAGCAAACCTCCTATATACCGATCATAATAAAGGTGTGTGTATTCACCACCATATCCCATATCAGTTTTTATCTTTCTTTCGCGGATTTCTTCAATATTGGAAATATCAAAGAGCGCTGCCTCTTCTCTTATAAATGCCATAGCTATTGCCCTGGCACGCTCCTCTCTGGTTTCTCCCTGTATTTCTGCCGTTGGCTTAATATTCCCCCTTAAACCTAAATTACCGAGCGGACCATTCGGCGTTTCCTGCACATTGGAAGTCAAAAAATCATCTATATGAACATACTTCCCCTTAAAATACTGCAGAAGGTTTGGGGGGAGCTTGTACGGCCTTTTTACTTGAGGCATGGCTGCCTCATCCTGTGCTATGGCTATCTGGCTAAAGAGAGAAAGCAGCAGGATAGGCATTAAGATAAACCATATCCCATGCTTATATATTTTAATCCTGCCCCTCTCCTTAATCCTCTCCCCTATGGGGAGAGGGAAGGGTGAGGGGGCTTCGCCTTTATCTTTCTTTGTGCTACCTTTTATCCATAAGTGTTTCATATTATGTCCCTCCTTAGAATTCTATCTTGAAATAGACCTTTGTGGTATGGCCTTGTCAGGTGTAGAGCCGCTTTTCTTCGGTTTTATCTCATAAGTGGGTTTTGGCGCATTGGCTGGAGAATCTTTTTGAATTTCTCCCTTTGTCCTACCATGAGACGAAGGGATATTTACAGAATCGGCGGTACTCTCTCCAACTTCTGCGTTTTGCTCTGTGACGAGAGGATTAGTTGACGGAGCTATATCAGCGCTGTCTGCTGGAAAGCTCTGACTGCTCTCTACATCCTGCGGAGGAGGTGTTAGCGGTTTATCCATGCTGGGTACCCCTGTGGATTTAATGGCTTGTTGGTTAACAGGCGGAGGGGTAGGAGGTTTGTCCTGCGCCCAGCCTTGCTTGGCATAGCCTGTTCCAAGCAGGCCTGCCAATATAAAACAGATTATTGCAAGCCATAAATGATTTCTTTTTTCTGCCTTCATAGTTTTTACCTCCTCGTAATACAATTCAATAAATCCTATTAACAGTATAAGTCATAACCTTATTATCTAATCTGGCAATGCAAGTCAAATGTTTTTTATATATGTTTTTTATATATAATTGCCAATCCACTGACCAAAGATAATACTGGTAAACCCTGCATCCGTAGCTACTTGAAGATAATAGTTGGTGGCATCAGTTACTTGAGTCCATCAAAACTGGACTACTGTTTCGCCTGCATTTGAGCCGTTGGCAGGAGAGATGAGTGTTGGAGGATTTGGGACTGCGGCAAAGGATATATCTCTACCGCCAAATATAAATATTGCCAGTACGGCAAGTATAGACAATTTACAAAAGCTGTGTCCTCTATCCATCTCAAGGCATCCTTATGTTATCTTCACAGTTTTTACCATTTCAATCGCAGATACTTTTTGCGTCTGGCTTGTACAGTTTGTAGGTTGGGTTGAGCAACACGAAACCCAACAATCCATTGCAAAGTATTGATAAACCCAACCCAACCTACCTACTAACAACGAAAAAATTGTTTTATGTTTTATAAACATAAACACCCCTGTTTTTGTGTTTGTAATAATTTTCCTTAGCGTTTTCAGAATCAATTTGCATAAAACAGCCGTTTTACCGTTCCTGCCCTATAGGTAATGGAACAAGGATTGGCGGAGGCACCGGCAGTTTCTTTTTAACCTCAAGCTTTACCTTTGAATTTGTTATTTTGTGTCCATTTGAATCAGTAAAATATTTTTCCCCAGTCATCGAGTCATAATGGGTTTGGGTACCATATGGCTTATTGTCACGCCATTCTCCTTCCCTGGATTTCTGTCCATTAGGATGCCAAAAAATCCAGTACCCGCTCATCCCATCATTACGCCACTCACCTTTGGATCTATATTGTCCATTCTCATACCATTCCTGCCAAATCCCTTCTTTCTTATCATATTCATATTTTCCTTGAGACTTCTTATTCCCTCCTGCACAGTGCCATTCAATCCATTCTCCATTTTTCAAGCCCTTGTTGTAATTTCCTGAAACTCTCAATTGGCCGCTTACGCCCCATTGTCTACTTCGGCACCATTCTCGCCACATACCATCATTCTCACCATTTTTTCTTCCACCTTCTTTCAAATACTGACTTCCAAGGATGACCTGTTTGTCTGAAGAATCAATACTAATTTCCCATGCTTCATAACTTGTAGAACTCTCTTTTTCAAATAAAAGTTCTCCACACAAAAGTCCACAACCTGGGGATACGGCTGTTTTTAAAGTAAAAGCTGCTTTCCCTGATTCGTCGCTGATACCAAGGATGCCTTTTCCTGGACAACTGACCTTGATATTTGGTTGAGGAATCAATTCCTGAGACACTATTATTGTTCGGTATTGAATCTCTACATCTTTCCAACATCCACAGAAAGAGCGACCACAATCAAATTGTTCACCAGCATCTTTCCCATAGGCACTTGAAATTTGCGCCATGAAAGTCAATGCTATATAACAGATTACCAATAATGTCGAAGTTATTTGCAAAATGATAATCCTTTAAAACCTAATGGATATGCGTATATCTGCTGTTAATATCAACATAAAAATAATGAGCAGTATTATTTCTTCAATACCCTAATCTCCCACAAGGCAATTCAGTTTTGCACGAGAAAGACGCTATCTTGAAATAGACTTTTTGGGTATGGGCTTATGAGATGGAGAACCGCCTTCCTTCTGCTTTATCTCATACGTGGGTTTTGGCGCATTGGCTGGAGAATCTTTTTGAATTTCTCCCTTTGTCCTACCATGAGACGAAGGGATATTTACAGAATCGGCGGTGCTCTCTCCAACTTCTGCGTTTTGCTCTGTGACGAGAGGATTGGTTGGCGGAAACATATCACCGCTGCCTGATGGCAAGCTCTGGTCGGTCTCTACACCCTGCGGAGGGGGTGTGGGCGGTTTATCTATGCCTGAACCCCCTGTAGATTTAATGATTTGTTTATTAATGGGCGGTGGGGATGGTGGTTTATCCTGCGCCGTGACATAGCCTGTTTCTACGAAGCCTGCCAATATAAAACAGAAAATGGTAATCCATAAATAATTCCTTGTTTTTATCTTCATCTTCCCACCTCCGTTATTATTTGTAAAATAGAACACGAAAACTATCCTGTATATTGACCACCATCATGTCAAGAAAAATAAGAGATGATAAGGGATGAAAAATCTTCTGTGTAATTGCCACTCCATTGGCTAAAGATGTTTTTTAGGATTTCTCTGTATTTTCATCTTCCACTTCCCTACATGTACCCAAGCGAGCGGAGCTTTTGCATAGTATATGCATCTTCCTTATCCTGCGCCCTGCCTGCGCGCTCAGAGGTTTTTGTGGCTTTAAGTTCCTCTATAATCTCGTCAATATTTGAAGCAGTGGATTCTATAGGACTACAGCACGGCACGCATCCGATAGAGCGATAACGTTTACCTTCCCTGCTCAAGTAAAGCCCTGTTATAGGAATGTTTTCTCTTTTTATGTAACTCCAGATATCCAGCTCTGTCATATGCAGTATTGGGTGAATCCTGAAGTGATTATCATCCTCAGTAGTTGATTTATACTGGTCCCACAGCTCCGCAGGCTGGTCCTCATAGTTCCATTTAAAGTTCTCATCCCTCGGTGAAAAGACCCGCTCTTTTGCACGTATGCCATGTTCATCTCTTCGGATGCCCAGCAGAAGGGCCTTAAAACCATGCTTCGCAATTGTTTGTTTAAGGGCATTTGTCTTTAGCTCATTGCAGCAGTCAAGCTTAGACCCTTTAGTCGGCCCCATCTCTGCCTCTACCTGTCCCTCATTCCTTCCGATTATGAGCTCCAGCCCTAACTTCTTTGCATATTCGTCCCTGAATCTGTACATCTCAGGAAATTTATAGGTTGTATCTATGTGAATAACAGGGAATGGAATCTTGCCAAAAAACGCCTTGCGGCAGAGCCAGAGCAATGTTGTAGAATCCTTGCCTACAGACCAGAGCATTGCAATATTCCTGAACTTGGCATAGGCCTCCCTGATGATGAAAATACTTTTGTTTTCCAGAATTGTCAAATGGTCCATAATTACTCCCCTTTCATTACTTGAGCCTCTTGCAAAAGTCCCAATTCTGTCATTCCCGCGGAGTTTTTGAGCGGGAATCTGGTTATAAATGCTTGAAAAACCATATCCCCGATTAAGGCATTCGGGGATGACAAACAGTTTTGCAAGAGGCTCATTTGGTAAAATAATCCAATACAATCCCTGCTATATTCTCTATGTGAAGACGCTGCCCTATCTCTATGCTGTTTGGCAAGATACAATGGGCATCATACTGCGTGTGCATGCCTCTAAAAACCCCTTTGCCAAAAACCCCATCTTTCTTAAATGTGCTTTTCAAATCATATCCGTCATTGGCAACGCATACAAGGTCAGGCCCTTTTTCTTTTAACGGCCCGTGATAGAGTTTGCTTGTCTCATAAACCGCTTTTATTACAGGATTACCATCAGTATCAGCAAGCGATTTAAATGCGTTTCGCAACTCCTGCATCATCCCATCTTTCTCCGATATCTTCACCGAACCCTTTGGATATTTCCCTTCCAGATTAACATAAATCCTTGCCGGCTCCATGCCAAAAGCTATTGTTCCTGAATCCACCTGCTCAAAATACTCCTTCTGATTATTTATTCTTAAAAATCCTTTTTCTTTTAAGAAGGAGTTAATATAAACCTCTTGCCTCAATTCTGTGAAACCATGGTCTGACATGGTCATAAACAGCCCTTTGCCATTGGTCTGTTCCATAAAAAGGTTAAATAGCCTTCCTATAATTTCATCCATCGCCTTGTAAAAAGATATGAAAACTTCATGGTTTGGATGCGTTATATCTCGCGCGGCATCAAAGAAAAAGTGGTGCAAACGGTCTGTTTCAGTAATAACACCGATAAACATATCCCATGATTCATTCTTTAAAAAATATTCATAAGCCTGCGCCCGTTTTTCCAAAGCAAGAAAGATCTCTTCAAAAAAGGTATCACGGTGATTTACTGCCTTACTTGAATCAACATCTGAAAGATAGCCAATGGAATTCAGATAATTATATGCTGTATCAGGGTGTGTGCCTTTTTTCAAATCAGGACATACAAACCCTGCTGTCAGTATTCCGTTCAGCGCCATAGCAGGATAGGTTTGCGGGATATTCAGGACAATGGACCTGAGCGGCTTATTAAGTTTATCCCTGTAACTTTCATATAATGTAGAAGTCCTGCCATTCACAGTTCCGCCAAGCATATCCCAGACCGCAGGCCCTTTAACATCACGGGAGTTGGGAAAAAACATCTTGTAAGTGTTAGGAATCAGGTCCATAAAGCCAAATATCCCATGCTCGCCCGGATTCACGCCGGTCATAAAAGATGTCCATGATGTAGATGAAACATCCGGTATTGAGGCATCCATTTGATTTAATCTGTATTCCCTTAACAAGATTTCTTTTAAATTTGGGAGATAACCCTTTCCCATATAATCTTTAAGCAGCGTCTGTGATACGCCGTCAAGCCCGATTACAAGACATTTGGAATTTACATTCATTGGCATGTGCATCTGTCCTTACAAAAAGGTGAAAATATCAGAAGTTTGATACTTTATTATATCCTAAAGCATAATTCAATCTTTTGCTTTTTTTGTTTTACACCAGCAAATGTAATGTTTGACTGCATACCCTTTATCTGCTAAACTCCCTATAATATCTATAAAAATATAAGGAGGTTGTTATGCCAAAGTTTGCTGTTGAAATTCCTATAGATCTCAAAGAGATCATGTCAAAGCACTCCGAAATAAATTGGAACAAGATCATAAGCGATACCCTCTGGAGCTATGCCAAAAAGATCAAACTGCTTGATACCATAACCTCTAAAAGCCGCCTCACGGAGCAAGACATCAATGCCATTGACCATGCGATAAAGGCTAACCTGCTGAATAAATACCAGAAGGCCTGATGAAATTTGTCATAGATACCAATGTCTTGATATCCGCATTACTCAAGGATTCCGTTACCAGAGAGATACTTTTGTTCCCTTCCCTTGAATTCCTGTTGCCTGAATACGCCCTTGAAGAGGTAGATGCCCACAAAGGGGAAATCTCCAAACGGAGCGGGTTGAGCGTAGAAGAAATTGACATTGTGCTGTCAGTCCTATTGGAAAACATATCAATCACCCCGATATCCAAAATAAAACCTTATCTGACAAAAGCTGATAAACTTATCGGTCATATTGACCCGTTTGACATACCATTTGTCGCTCTTGCCCTTGCTGTTGAGAATGACGGTATATGGTCTAATGACAAACATTTTGAAAACCTCAAAGGAATCAAGGTCTGGAAAACAGCCGACCTCATTAATTTTATTTCGTAGGTAAAACCCACCCGACTGTCCTGTGATTGCTTCAAGTTTTGTCATGTTGAGACATTAGTGTCCGGTTAAATTAAAAAAGTTGAATCCCTTGAAACAACCTGATTCTACGGCATCAAGTCGAATCCGTCATTCCCGCGAAAGCGGGAATCCAGGTGGTTTCCGGCATCTTTTAAAGACACTGGATTCCCGATAAAGGCCTCGGGAATGACGTTTATGACAATTTTCATGGCTTTTTCAGCGTATTCAGGTTGCAAACTATGTTGTTTTAACCGGACACTACTGATGTTGAGACATTAAGAAATATCCTCGATATTTTGAAGCGCTACCTTTTTAAAATCTGGCGAGACTTTTTTAAAATCAACGATTTCAAGCTTGTAAAGTATCGGCAGGTTTTCAAGGTCTTCTCTAATCTCATACATTACTTCATACGGAATTCCATTATCCCCTTCTATACCAATATCAATGTCAGAGCGGTAACTGCCTTGAGCAGCTCCCCTTGAGCCAAAAAAGAAAAGCCGGTATCTTTTAATATCAAGTCTTTTGCTGATAATCCCTGATATCACTTTTTTTAATTCCTCAACTGGATAATGTGCTATACTAACGGCAATAAATAAATTGCTGTTACTCTATTTATGTCATGCCCGAATGTTTCTATCGGGCATCCATGTTTTTAATGCTGGATTCCCGATTAAAACCTCGGGAATGACAGGAAAAAATGTCAAGTTATTTATTGCCTTCACTATAACTGCATGTTCAAATCCTTGTCATCGCCCTCGAACCCTCTTCTCTCAATCGGCTAACCTCTAACCTCTAATCCCCCTTTTGTCCTCATGCTGGTTCAATCTTGAAGATTGAACCATAAATTTGTGGTTCAGGCTACAAGCCTGAACCAGCTGTAGAAACATATCCCATGGCTCGTTCTTAAAGAAATATTCGTATGCTTGAGCCCGTTTTTCAAGCGCCAGAAAAATCTCTTCAAAAAAGGCATCACGGTGATTTACTGCCTTACTGGAATCCACATCTGAAAGATAGCCAATGGAATTCAGATAGTTATATGCTGTATCAGGGCGTGTGCCTTTCTTTAAATCAGGGCATACAAACCCTGCGGTAAGAATGCCGTTAAGCGCCAGGGCAGGATAGGTCTGCGGGATATTCATTACAATAGACCTGAGCGGCCTTTTCAGCTTATCTCTGAATCGCTCATGCAGTGTTGAACCTCTACCATTTGTGGTCTGGCCGACTATATCCCAGACCGCTGGGCTCTGGACATCCTTTGAATTGGGAAAGAACATACTATAACTGTTCGGACGAAGGTCCATAAAACCAAATATCCCATGCTCGCCCGGATTCACGCCGGTCATAAATGACGTCCACGATGTGGAAGACACGTCAGGAATAGAGGCATCCATCTGGTGCAGATTGTATCCCTTGGATAAAATCTGCTTCAGATTCGGAAGATAATCTTTTTCTATATAATGGGAAAGCAGGGTCTGGGATACACCATCCAAGCCGATTATCATACATTGAGGATTCTTATTGTTAAATGACATATTTATCAAGCTCCTATCGTATATTCTGTACAGCTTACAGCTAAGTCAAGGGCATTAAAATAGACTAAATAGTTTATTCTATTAAGAAATATAAGTCAATAATCTTCTTGAGTTTTTTGTCTTGAGCTTTTTCTTGCTGTAGGGGAGTTAACGAGGGTCTAAGCTGGAACTATTCCTATTCTCTGCTACTAATAAATCTTTATGCATAAATCCCAGAATTAGATAATTTATAGTATATTGCAAGACCTAATCTATTGGTGCATGATTTACCCTATTAAAACAGAAAGGGACGGACTACCTATCTTAAGCAGCCCCTCCCTCTGTTAGCAAGATCACTACTTCGTCAGATTATTCTCTAAAAGCTCCCAGTTCTGTCGGGTTCCTATGCTGGCGGTTGAAGTTACAGTAAAGGTAAAGCTATCAGAATCCCACACCACAGGATATGGCCCCACATTGCCATAGTAAGTATAGGTACCAAGAGGCGCTATGGCTGGTATTCCGTAGGTCAGGTAAGCACTACCGGTCTGGCCCGCGGATAGGGTTACAGTGTATGGACCAAATAACTCTCCTGTTACCGGATACCAGCTCCCGTTAGGTAATGTCATATATGTCCAGTACTGGAAGGCCTGGGAAAAGAAGGTATTGTTAGTCAGTTTGACCGTATCTCCAAGAGTGCCACCAAGGGATACTGATGTTGAATCAGGAACAAGAGTTACAGTTACATTGGGGAGCACCAGGTTGAATGTGGCTGTCACAGACTTTGCCGCATTCATGGTAACCGTGCATGTCCCCGTACCTGAACAAGCACCAGGACCAGCCGACAAAGATAGAACCCACATCGGATATATTAATATATGAGTTTTTTTGTATCAGTAAATAAGAGTTTTTCAGCAAACTGTTAGTACGGTGAATAAGGTCAGGGAAGACAAACCGTTCCAACATTAGACAACCCTATCGCAGTGATGGGTCTTTACCATCACCAGCAGTACCAGCAGCTCCGGCGCATACCGAGAGCGTAAACGTACCAAAGTAGCCACTTTCATTCCAGACATTTCCACTACCGCCACCCATCCCCCAACTTCCTTCCCAGTATGTTGCCAAACACAAATCGGATGTGGTATCGAGCACTGCAAAATTAAATTTACCGCCACCTAAGAGCCCATACGCTGCCATACAACCACAACCAAGCTCATTGTTTTTATCCCTGCATCCCCTGAGTGTCGCATTTGTACTATCATAGGTGACATCCCATTCCCTGCCAAAGTTATCACAAAGTGTAACTGTAACAGCCTCTGGTGCAGCTGCTGTGGCGAACGCTGGTATAAGTGTAACTAGCAAAAATAACAGCACTCCCAACAAACCTGTTTTCTTTACCATAATTCTACCCTCCCTTTTTGGATTTATCTTCCCTAACCTAAGTGACACTATATCCATCTGCCGGTATGTTGGCAATTGGTCTTTAGTCTATTTTTCATTAGGAATAAGGGCTTAGGACTATTTTCTGATGTTTTGTGGTATCTGGCTAACTAGTTGGAGGGCAACTTTCAAGCGGCTATTAACACCCATCTTTTTAAAGATATTTGTAACATGACACTTAACAGTCTTTTCGCATATAAAGAGTTTAGCTGCAATCTCTTTATTCCTATATCCCTGAGCTATAAATTGGGCGATTTCCTCTTCCCTGCTGCTCAGTCTTTCTTCACAAATCTCAACATGTAGTGATCTGTTAATTAAGTTGGATATTACTTGTCTTCCAACCCACATCTCTCCATCATTTACTATCTTGATAGCTTTAATCATGTCATCGGATGATGTCCATTTTGTCAAATATCCATAAATACCTGATGAGAGTAACCCTAATATAGTCTGCTCTTCAAATTGGTCTACCAAAAGAAGGATTTTTACCGATATTTGATTGGTCTTTAAATAATTAAAAAATTTCATATGTTCCTGTTTAAACATATCCAAATCTATTAACATAACATCAGTTTTACAATCCTTGATAATACTTAAAGCTTCTGCAACTTCTGCACTACTTCCAAGTACTGTTATTTCCTTTGAATTTTGCAGGATTTTCTTTATCCCGTCACCAAGGATGGCATGCTGAGTAACAATCATAACCTTGATATTTTTACTTATACAGTTCCTCAATTTCATAGGCAATCCCTCTATAAAACAATTCAGGTTAAAATAATAGTTTGGATGAGACTTCTTGTCTTTATAAGTTATGTAGCTATTAGCCCATCGCTATCCTTAATTATAAGCAAAAGCAACGAAAATCTATCTTCAGAACTACCTGAAAGACTAATATCATTGTAAAACATGCAATGAAAATCAATACTTATTGTGCTACAAAAATCAAATGAACCTCCGCCGACAGGAGTCGGCGGTTTCTTTGGTTACAATTCTCAATTGAGCCATTTCGGATTGCCTATACATCACTAGACAGAAGTCTGATATTTTATCGGCTTAATAAAACTAGAACAACAATCTTTGCTTCATCTGCGTAAAATCATATCCAGTATACACACCGTCTTTGAAAATAATATGCAGCAAAAAACCGGTCTGTTTCGCACGCCCAATAGTAAAACCTGGTATAGGAAGTCCAACAAAAGTATTAACTGTGGATTTATATACATATATCGTGATTTTTTCATAGGGCTTATTCAGAATATCCTCTGGCTCACCAAGATTTTTTTCCACCTCTTCCTTTGTGGTCTTGCCGATTTGAAATTTACTTAGATCCTCAATATTTACATAGTGACCGTTCCATGTTATAGCACACCCATCAAATATCAAGATAACTAATAACAGATACCAAAAACCGTATTTTGTGCCAAATTTTCTACAACCACCTTTTTTAAAAATCATGCCCTCTCCTAAAGTGAACCCCTCACCAGCCTAAAGGCTGGAGCTTCGGGCTAAGCACATGACGGATACTAATTACCGACTTTAAAAGTTCTGGGTTTTCCGTCAATTTAATAAATTTAGAGGTTTTTAGTATCAAGTCATGGTTATCTTCCTTACTAATTCTTTGCATGAGTAATATAAAGAAAATCCTTCTTTCAACGCTACGTTAAAAGCTAACTGGGTAGTCAGATGCATACTTCCCACTCGCCTTATTGTATATAGATTTTCTTTGTCAGGATTTACTGCAACAGCTCCAATGAAACCTTCTTCTTTGAGAACTCGTATAACCCTTTCATCAAACTCGCCATAGGGATAGCAGAATATGTCACATCTCTTATCTAATTTATCTTCTATAGTAGAACGGCTCCTCTTGATCTCATCTCTTATTCTATTATTAGATATTAAAGGTAGATGTGGATGCGTTGCTGTATGAGGCTGAAAATCAATGCCATAGCCGCCCATTTCCGTTATCATCTCCCATGTAAGCATTGGAAAGTCCGGTATATCCGATCTCTTATCCCACGTGCATCTCTTTCCAATATAATCCGTTGCCAAAAAAATGGTCGCAGTAAATCCGTTTTTTCTAAGAATTGGAAATGCCACATCATAATTATTCCGGAAACCGTCATCAAAGGTTAGAACAACAGCCTTTTCAGGTTCGGCTTTGCCATTTTTCCATATATCTGCTATCTCGCTGAATGTTAATGTTCTATACCCGCCCTCTTTTATAAGTGCCATCTGATTCTCGAAAACATCCTTCCCTATGGAGATACAGGAACCACTTTCATCAACAGAATGATATATGATAACCGGGGTGCGTCGTTTAGGAAGTATAGCACTTACGCCATATAGACCTAACATCAGCCCATGCTTCAGAAAGTTTTTCAGATTATCTTTGAACATATTTTGGGGTATTTTCCTTTTTAATCATCTTCTGACTCATTCTTTACATCTCATGGCACTATTGTATAAATCACGATATCCTCATCAAAACTTGCAGACGGAACCGACACCCTGCCGACAAGTTGATATTCTCCGAGCGCAATATTCGAAGGCACTGTTATAGAATAATCCTGCGTGAAAACCCCGTTTCCAATTAAAGTAAGGCTACCGCCTATTATGGCAGCCTCGCTGCCGTTTGGAAACACAGCTACAACCGCTGCGCTGACTGTTTTAGCAGTTAACTGCGTATTTTGAATAGAGACGTTATACGCTATGACACCGCCTCTCGGAACTGTGGTAGAACCTGTAGGAGTCACCTCTATAGTCACCTGCGGAGACGGCAACAGAATCGCATTATTGATGTTTAGCCTGCCGCCTGTAAGCACAGGCAATCCCTTATAATCAGCACCCTTTAATATCCTCCATTTTATTTCATTGTTTGTCAGACTTGGGTTATATCCCATAAGCAGAGCAGCTGCGCCCGCAACATGAGGTGTTGCCATAGACGTCCCATCAAAAAAACTGTAGGTGTCGTTTGGCGTAGTACTGAGTATAGAAACTCCCGGAGCAGCCAGATCCACTGTTGCAGTGCCATAGTTGGAAAACCAAGCCCTCGTATCAGCATGGTCTGTAGCTGCAACTGCGATTATATTGCTCAGATTGTAGGCAGAGGGATAGTTGGGTGTAGTATCAGTATTGACGTTGTCATTTCCAGCGGCTGCAACGAATACGCTTTTAGAAGCCCTTATTGCATCATATTCTGCCTGACTGTATGGGCCGCCGCCGTAACTGTTATTTGACACCCTCACACCCATCATTGCAGCGTAATCTATTGCATTGATAATGTCGGCGGTTGTAGCTGAACAGAAGATAGAAAAATAAGTCTTAAATACCTTAAGCGGCATAATCTTCACGTTCCAGTTAACGCCTGTTACCCCAATCCCGTTATTTCCTTCGGCGCCGATTGTCCCTGCCGTGTGTGTCCCGTGTCCGCCGCATACAGCTTCCTCATTGGGGTTGTTGTCATCCCTTGCAAAATCCCACCCATTCACATCATCGGTATAGCCGTTGCCATCGTCATCTATTCCATTACCTGCTATTTCATTGGGGTTTACCCAGATATTATCCGTCAGATCCTCATGATTTTTATCAATACCGGTATCTATATCTGCCACAACTACATTCGCACTGCCTGTAACAGCATCCCATGCCTCAGGCGCATCTATGTCAGAATCAGGGGTTCCACCACTCTGTCCGGTATTGTTCAACCCCCACATTTCAGAGTATCTTGGGTCATTCGGTGCAGCATTGATATAACGAAGATAATTAGGTTCTGCATACTCAACCTCAGGCAGTCCTTTCAAAAAGTTTACAATTCCTATGGCAAACTCAGCAGACCCCTTAAGATGCCATACATCTGCAAGTCGAAACTTCTTTAAAACCCTTCCATTGGCACGCATAACAACCGCATCTATTTTATCCGGACTTACACCGTCCTTAAACTTGACAAGGACCTCATCAGGTACATACTCCGGCCTGTCATGGGGTTGAGCCTGTCCAGATTTTGCACCAGCAAATACCAACAACCCCAAAACTAGTAGAAATAAAAATACCGCTTTTGTCACTCTTGTGCACATATTGCACCCCCCTTTTTTTAATGCGTATTATCCCAGAAAAATTTATATATCGCAGCCACACTCATGACATTCAAGGGTGATACCCAATCTGACAGATTCTGCATACCGGGCAGTTTGTAATGGTCAAACCCAAAAAAATCGTAGTAAATAATATTAGTCCTGTATAACTTTGGTATGTTCCATGGATTGGAAAAGTTGGCATCATCACCCTCAACCTCATCACTTGGGAAATAGTCTGTGTGATTGTTTATCTTTGTAAATAGTTCTGCAAAATCCGTAAAATTCCGATTTCCTATATAACCGCCCCAATATGCCCACACTGCGCTCTTTTCATCGTATTTTTCATATCTGGGTCTGCCTGTATTAGGGTCTATGCCAGGTTCATACACCTCCTCAAATTCATCGTCATCAAAGGGTATTCCGTGCATATCACTGTGCACATGGGCAGGGGTGAGCATATCTTCAATCAGATGGGCTATTCTTCCTACATATTCATAGGCTGTAATCTTATCCGGATAAGGCAGTCCTATGCCAAGATACAATTCCACAGCCCCTGGATGGTATTCGCCATCAGATGTCCACCCTTCCCAGTAGGCCATTGCCTTTTCATAGGCGCTTTCCACATAATTACTGGTAATCAAGGGAATATAAAGCCCAGTGCCTGACAAACCAGAGTAGAACGGATGATTGTCGTAATCAAGGAAGTGATGGATATAGAGAAACGGCCATGTTTCACCGTAGACCAAATCAGGAGGATAATCTTCATTGTATGAACCATCTATAAGCTGCTGTCGGTAAAGGCTCAATTCCTGATATAATGGCGAACCAACTGGAAATACATCTTTAGCATTCTCCGTATAGAAGGTATGGGCTGGCAGACTGTGCAGAGGGATTGGCATAGGTGTGTCATTTTTTATCTCAAACTGCTCTACCTTTGAATAGATCAGCCCCCCAATGCCCGATATCAAAATAGCCAGTGTAAATCTATTTTTTTCTTTGTCATACAGCAATTGCCGGCCTCTGAGGTCGGTTTGCATTTCAACTTTCATCGTGTTATCTCGTCCAAGCAACTGCACATACATTTCGCCGACTGCTGACTCCGACATATCCTTTCCATAAAACCGCTCAAGTGATGGATTCAGAACCGCAGAGACCTTAATATTATTAAGGTCTTGATTGCCGTTATTTTTAAGCTCAAAGTTAATGCCAAGCCCATTATCCCTGAAAAGCACAGCAAGCTCGGTAACAGTCACTGATGTTACTGGAATAGAACTTACTGGAATGTTGACAAACCTCTCTCTATCTCCAACAGCAACCTTTACATTGTAGCTGTATTTACCCGGATAAGGAGGCGCATAAAAGGGAATATCTATCTGATTGAGCGGCAGAGGAAAACCGGCAGGGATATCTTTTGAAGCTATCTCTTTCCCAAATACATCGGAAACCTTAATTGGCATCCCATGTGTTTGCAGCGATGAGGAAGTAAGATTGACGCGCAACGCAACTTTTTGCCCTGGCTCCGGTACAGACGGGTAGACGGTAAGTTTAGGCTGATAATCAAAGCTGTCGGACGCAAATGTATAATTCAAAGACAAATAAAACATGACAAAAAGCTGAACGAATATACTGTACGTCTTAAACATTCGCCCTACCAAAACGCATCTATTTTGTTTCATATTTTTTAGCCCAATCAAACAAGATGTTATATTAAATACTTAAAGCTATCCTTTAATAAAATTTTAATATCAAATATAATTCTCACAAGACAAAAATATGCATCTTAACTTCGATAGAATTAAGTTTAATCTCTCATTGTTGTATTGTAGAGGGCATCGTAAAATATTCATGGCTGAGCCTGTTCTCAAAAATTCGCATCTTACTGAAAGACGTAGACTCCGTCTAATTCGTCAGTCAGATAAATATACCCCCCATATTTTTGCACTGAATGTGCTGCGTCTCCTGTTTTATAGTAAGCAACTGGAAATGGGCTGCCTATATTCGAGATATTTAAAACCAAGAGGCCGCTTCCTTCATTTGCTAAATAGGCCATGTCCCCTTCGACATAGACTCCATGAACATATGCGCCTGTCTTATATGATCCAACTTCCAAAGGCTGCTGCGGATTGGAAACATCAAATATCCTTAGGCCATTTGGCCCATCTGCCAGATATAAAAGATTACCTATAACCTGAATGGTATGCGTTTCTCCGGGCGTATCAACATAACTTAAGAGCAATGGCTTAGCCGGGTTAGATATATTCAAAATGGCAAAACCACCGCCATACGCACCTACATAGGCATAAATACCTGATACATAAACACCATGAATGATATTTCCTGACGGGTTAAATTTCCCGACCTCCAAAGGTGCATAAGGATTGGAGACATCAATTATTCTTAGCCCTCCATTCCAGTCACCAACATATGCATAGCTGCCGGAAACGTATATATCATTAGCAATTCCGGGTGTATCTAAGAAACCTACTTCTACCGGCGAAGATGAAGAGCTTACATCTATGATTCTCAGCCCGGCCTCCTTGTCTGCAACATAAGCATATGGCGGGACAACGTAGACCCCGTGCGACCGCCCATTAGTATTATACCTCCCCATCTCAACCGGTTGAGTCGGATTTGAAATGTCAAATATGCGCAGCCCTCCTTCCATATTAGCCACATATGCGTGGTTATCTGTAACAAAGATAGTATCTGCATAAGAGCCAGTCTCATACATCCCGGCATATTGCGGTAAAGTTGGGTCTGTTACATTAATCTTTTTTATTCCGCCGACATCATCAGCTATATACGCAAAATCCCCTAAAACAGCGAGCGAATGGGCTGTAACATTGACATCAAGTCTGCCAAGTTCCCGCGGAGATGAAGGCTGAGATATATCAACGATGCAAAGCCCCTCAGCGCCATCGGCTACATATGCATACGGCCATAATATCCTCGTTTCCTCTGCAACACCTGGTGTATCAAAAAAACCTGCCTCAAACGGCTTAGAAGGATTCGAAACATCAATAATTCTCAGGCCGCTTGCCCCATCAGCGATATATGCGTAAGTTCCGGATACATCCACATCGTATCCGGCGCCCGGCGTCTTGTAATAGCCTGTAAGACTGGGAAGCGAGGGATTAGAAATATTTACAATAAGTAGATGTCCTGTCCCCAAAATAATATATGCATAGGGCTGAGAGACAGCGACGCCCACCACTTTTGCGGGTGGGATATACGCCCCAATTTCATAAGGAGAATTTGGATTGGAGATATCAAGTATCCTCAGCCCATCGCTCCCATAAGCCAGATATGCATGATTCCCGGAGATATATACATCAAGGGCCTCTTCTGCCGTATTTAAAATAAACTTCCCTCTTTCAACCGGAGAGGCAGGAATTGATACGTCAATTATTCTGAGACCTCCTTCCCCATCTGCTATATAAGCCATATTTCCCTCAACTACAATGTCATGTATTAATCCAGGGGTGTAGTAATAACCTATAAGGGGGCTATTTGGCCATCTCTCCTTTAATATCAGAAGGGCGCCGCCAGCGCCGGCATAACGATAATTACTGTCTGCAAAAATAGTCATCGTAGGGCCAAACAACATACGGGATACAAGGTTAACATTTTTACCATCTCCGGCGGCAGACCATGCCTCTTCATTACATAACGCTCCCCATAACATTACAATCATTATGATGGTTGTTAAAACAACCCTTACGTTAAAGTGCATAAGATGCCTCCCGAATTTAAATAGATTTGCTCCAAAACTTCCTGTCATCAGAATTCCTTTTATTAATCCAACACTCCCCGGAGCATGTTGATTGGCTTCCCGCGGCATTGTTGTTGATTAAATTTCTTAAAATGCTGTTAAGTTGTTGGGAACGTATATTGCCCAATACGCAGTGACTTAATGCCGGGCAGGGATAAACATCCCCTTCCGGGCTGATGTATATGAATACCTTGCCGGCAGAGCAATGGTCGCCCTCATCAGGAAATTCAAAATTCACAAATGGCGGGGCATGCAATGCGCGCACATTCCCCCGCTCTTCCGCAGTTAGCATCTCGCTCCAACTGCACAACCAGTTTCCAGATGCCATTGGAAAAAGTATGTTAATTTTATCCACGCGCAATTCTTTACCGAGCAGAATAAGATTTCTTAAATCAATCAGACCGCTCCTTATGTCTTCCTTTGAAGCGTAAGTCCATATTGAACACTTAATCTCATTTGCCACTATATAACGGATACCCTTAACAGCCTTATTGAAACACCCATTTAAACCGCGTAGTCTGTCATGCGTCGCAGGGTTAGCGCTGTCTAATGACACATTACACATGTTGAGGCCGGCCCCTTTCAGTCTATCCGCCATCTCTTTGCTTAACATCACTCCGTTTGTAAATAGGGATGCTAAGAGCCCCTTTGTATTTGCATAATCTACAAGTTCTACAATGTCATTTCTCAACAAAGGCTCGCCGCCAAAATATACAGCTTCCATAAATCCGAGGCTGCAACCCTCATCAATGAGTCTTCTATATTCTGCTGTTGTAAACTCTGTCTTACCGTTTTTATTGAGGCTCGGCCCTACAAGACAGTGAACGCAATTACACAGACATCTATTAGTAATGCCTATCCACAGTTGTCTCGGCACCCACGTCCCAAAACTTTTCATCCACTGCCTCCTGAAGAAAAGGTACTTGGTTCTAAAGCTGGTGCCGGTAAGATATTTTATCGTATAAATGACCTCTGTTTTCATATCTTGGAAAGAAATGTCTTATGACCGCTCTGTTTTTATCCATTCAATTCTTCCCTTTCCAAAGAAACCATGTATGACAATAAACGTACGCCAGAGTATGAATAGAGGCGCGTAAATCAAATTTATGTACACATGCCGGCTTGCCCTTGCCATAATCAATCCTGCAAGTGTATAGAGGAACAGGGCTAAAAAAATAATGGCCCATATATAAAAATGTATATCAATGCCATTGTAGTTCGTTGCCATAAACATAAGGAAGAAGAAGATTGTTAGTATAAGAAATAGCGCATACGGCGGTATAAGAAGCTCCATCAAGGCATCGAAATAGGCCATATCCTTCTCTTTAACTCCCTTTATCAGCAATTTCAAAAAAAACCTTCTGAGTATTTGAAATTTTCCAATATCCCACCGAGACCGCTGAATTCTGGATTCTGCGAATGTTTCAGGTATCTCAGCGTAAATTTTTGCATCAGATGCAAAGGCAACCCGTATGCCACATAGGAGCAAAAACATCTCATACTCAATATCTTCAACAATCGAAAACCCTCCCCACCCAAACCTTTCTATAACATCTCTTGAAAAACACATCCCATTGCCCAGAAGATTGGTAGTCCAGCCCAAGCTCGTTCTGCCTGCATATCTAAGATTGCGGCTCAAGGCAAACCCTAAATAAGAAAGGCTCGCCGACGGCGATCTTTCAGGGTTCAGGACATCATAATATCCCTGTATGACTTTATCTCCATTGCAGAGCCTATTATTCATGATCTTTAAGAAATCCGCCATAACAACCGTGTCTGCATCAATAACCACAAAGGCGTCATACTTTGCCAATTTTATATTGCGGAATGCCCATTGTAGGGCATACCCCTTACCCCTTTTACTATTGTCGAACCGTTCCATACAACACATTCCCATTTCCCGCACAATCTTTGCGGTATTATCTGTGCAGTCATCGGCAATCACAATTATTTCGTATAACCCATGCGGATAATCCATATCTTTGAGGCTATGAAGGGTTTTCGCTATCACCTTCTCCTCATTATGCGCAGGGACTATGATACCGAACCTGTGCAACGGCTCGAATTTCACTCGACGTTGTCTTTTCGACAGGATGCTAAATATAGCAAGAAAATAAAGATATAAAATAGAGGTTAGTATAATGATCTCAATAGAAGAAAATAGATGTATTGTCATGATCAAAGCCTTTTATTTTCCTAATGTAGACATCTGCTTTTTATTCTTAGCCTCTTGCACTTGTGCGCCCAGACTCTGTCTCAAAAGATAATATATAAATTCGCTGTTGCCAATAAGATAGCGGCGCCAAAGTCTTTTCGGCTCGATGCAAAGCCTGCACAACCATTCAAAACCGTTATCTACCAAAATTTTAGGTCCCCTTCTCAACCGTCCCGACAAATAATCAAAAAGTCCCCCTACTCCCCAAACTACCGGTACATCAATCTGATGAAAGTTCTTCTCAATCCATATCTCCTGATAAGGAGCGCCGAATCCAACCAATAATATATGGGGTTTCGCCGCTTCTATTATATTTAGAACATTTTGACATTCTTCTTTTCTAAAGTACCCATGATGCGTACCGGCTATCAAAATATTTGGATACATGGCTTTAAGCCTCGTTGCAGCAGTCGCGGCAACTCCATCACCCCCTCCAAGCAAGAAAATGCTATACTTACGTTCGGCAAATTTCCTGCAAAAGGCCGGCATAAAATCGGCTGCGGTTGATCTTCCCGGAAGGTGAAAACCAAATATCTTTGCGCCTATTACAATGCTAATTCCGTCAGAATACAGCATATCTGCTTTATTAAGTATCTCGCAATACTCTCTGTCTTTCATTGCTTTTACAAAACAGTCAGCATTCAGATACATCACCTTGTGCGGCCTTCCTATAGCAACAAACTCCAATATCCTTTCAAGGATTTCGTCAGTGTTTAAAGAATCCAAGGTTATGCCTAAAAATCCGATGGTTTTTCGATCTGTTGTCACAGATTATGCTCTCCCTGTCTCCTCTTCTTAAAGTCGAGGAGATGCCCTATGACAGCCTTTGCGCCCCTCGCAACATAGCTCATGTCCTCCCACCCCCTTATTTTACCTACGTGTCTTAAGATATACCTCGGGGTCAAAAATCTCTGATACAGGCCACGGCACATCTTCATGACATCTTCAGATGACATATCCGGCGTCTTTAAAATAGGCTCTCTCATGTCATAACGGCCATAATCAGAGGGGTCAATGCTAAACCAACCCTGCTCAATGGCCGATTGATACAAGGGCGTGCCAGGATATGGAACAACCACTGTTGCCTGCAGCATTTCAGCGCTGCCGCTCCGCATTAATATTCCGGCAAGGTCCAACGTCCTCTGAACATCATCTCTTGTCTCCCATGGATAACCGACCATAACCGTAAGTTGTATATCGATATCCGCCCTGCTTATTAACTTGCTTTCAGTTATAATTTGCTCAACTTTTACACCTTTTTTGAGTATATCCAGAGTCTTTTGATTGGCTGATTCTAACCCCATCTTTAATTTCCTGAAACCGGCCTTTTTCATCATGCCAAGCAACTCAGAGTTCAAATATCCGTAGCGCATGTTGCATGAAAAGAGGATTTCTTTATTATACCCACGCTCGATCATGCCCTCGCAAAACTTTCGCAGCCAGCCACCGGACGGAAATGTCCCCGTATCATCGAATATCTCCTTCACGCCGTAATCACTTATCAGGATTCCAATCTCGTTCAATACGCTTTCGGGGGTCCTTACCCGGAATTTCGGAAATGTAGTTGTCCATGCACAGAAGGTGCATTTCGCCCACGGGCAGTCTCGTCCAGCAAGTGTATAGAAAAATGGGCTTCTCTTTTTCCACTTTTCGCCATAAAGATGCGCCTTTGTAAGTCTTCTGTCTATGAAAGGAAGGGTGTTGAGGTCACCGCTTAGATCAAACTGCCCTGTATTTCGTATATCTTCGTCTTCCCTGTACCAGATACCCGCAGGCAAGGCTGTGCGGTTTCTTTTCCACATGGCAATGCCAAGCAGCAGGAAATCGTAATCGCCTCCAGTAATAACATAGTCTACCTTTGACATAGCCATAGACTCCTGCGGCAACGCTGTCACATGATCTCCCATCAGTACGGTTTCGCACGAGGGATACTTTGTCTTGATATGATCTATTATTGCCCAATGCTGTTTTACTACCGGGGTCTTTGTTTCAAACGCTATAATGTCGGGCCGCTCAGCATCTATTATCTTAAAAAAATCATCCTTGTTTCGGCGCTCGGCAATACAGTCATTCCATATAACATCAAACCCGTTATTTTTAAGAAGTGTTGCGGCCATTGCCGGCACAAGAGGGTATATGAAGGAAGGGACATGATACCACTGAAACTGCCTGTTCTGAGTAAGCATGGGGCTGCCGCTCCCCTTCAACGGCGGGTAACTTATCATAACTTTCATAAAAGTATCCTTTGAGTTTTTTTATTATAAATAACCGAGCGCCTTCAGTCTCTCCCTTACAGAGTTTGCCTCTGTGTCGCTGTAATTAAATTCTTCTCCGGCTTTTTTTCCCTGCAATTCAATATAAGTTGGTTTATTATTGCCATATGACCCGTCTTCCAAAATCTCGTGTAGAACCCTGCCATCCATAACAGTCGGCACAGGCTGGTCAAAAAGAAAAAGAACAGTGGGCGCTATATCTTCAATCCTTATCCCAGATACAGCTTCGCCTTTTTTCACGTTTTTGCCTGATGCTATAAAAATGCCGTTTACGCGATGCGTCCCGACGTGTTTATAGTCCGAACTGTCAATATTTGGCACTGGTTTAAAATAATCCCCTTGTTCTTTTCCTTGAACAATAGAGGTGTAGTACGAATAATCTTTCCATCCTATAATGAGATCAGGCGCGTTATCTACAAACTCCCCCCTGTAAAGTTCTTCCCGTCTATAAATCTTCTCTATGACGGATTCTCCGGTCTCCGGGTCCCTTAGAATCGTAAGTTTTCCTATTATTTCATCCCTTATGGCTTCATAATCCTTGCGTTCAACAACACCCTCCGGCTCCCGTCCTTTAAGATTGATCCAGATATTGCCATACATCCCCATACTGTATGCCTTTGTCTGTCGCCAGTTGATATCTGAGAAATAAAGCATTGACTCAAGATTATCTCTTGCTCCTGGCATATTGACCTTAATGAAGTTTTTTGCCCACCTTGGAAGCAGACGTTTACAGGCAGTGCGCCCCTTCCCCAATAACTGCATACGCAAAGAATCTTTTCCGCTATACTCTAAGAAACCATTCTTATTAAGCCAGAGATTCAGGGAAAAGAATTTCTTGATAGGCCCAGCGCCATGGTCGGACATAATTATTACAGTAGTGCCATCATCTATTTCACTAAGCAGCCGCCCTATCTCTTTGTCCGCCTGCTCATATATTCTATTGATAATCTCTATACCACTCACACCGTCAAACCGCTCTTCTGTAAAAAACTGGTGTTGCGCCCTATCAATATTATTGTAGACGGCCATAAATAGCTCACACGGATGTTTCTTCATCAAAAACAGACTAACATCAGTCCTGTTCTTATCCTCTTTTGCCAGATCATTCAGATAACCTGCCAGATCGTATCTTCTACCTACCGGTGAGCCGAGATGGATATAATACTTGCCTATATTCCTCTTTATATCGTTAAATATGTGCGGAGGAAATACGCTCCTTTCATCCTCTGAAGGGGCATCCATACCTGAAAGCATGAAGCCATTCACCCTCTCAGGCGGAAAAGTAAATGGTATAGCTACAGCGCCAACTCTTTTCCCTGCCATCCCCAGGATATTAAAGATGCTCTCGCCGCGCCTGTAACTTGCATTCACAAATTCTATTGTATATGAATCTTTCCTGCGTCTCGTGAAATCGTAGATGCCATGTTTTCCTGCATTTGTACCCGTAAGAAATGTAGTCCATGCCTGAGGCGTGATGGGATGTATTGTAGATGTAAGCTCACCCCATACACCATTATCCATTAAGCGTTTTACGTTAGGAAGCCTCCCCTCTGCTATCAATGGTTTGATAACGTCGAAGGTAGCTCCATCTAAGCCGATAATTATAATTTTTTCTGCTCCCATAAGGATATATCTATACCTTTCTAAACGATGCGATAAGCCACATTTTGAATATATTCAGCGGCCTCAAATCAGTTATGCGTTCATAAATCGTGATAGTCGTTACCAATATCTTTGAAAAATTAAAATATGTCATTAGACCATCATATGCCGTAGATGTTCTTTGAAATCCGCAGCGCTTAAGGGTCTTATTCATCCTACCCATAGAATTACACCGATAATATGTAGGAAAGGTATCGCCCTCCGTATCATAAAACAGGTTCTTTTTAATCCACGTCCTCACATTTAGCGGCAGAATTGCGCTTAGAAACATAATAGGATTAAATTTGTTTGGGGTTCGCACCATCAATAAACCTCCGCTCTTCAAAAGCCTATTGAATTCGATAAACACCTCTTGCGGCCTCTCCAAATGCTCAACAACATTCCTGCACACAATCAGGTCAAAAATACCTTGTTTGAACGGAATATTAACGAGATTACCTACCACGCGTAAATCAACTGTGCTATTAAGCTGCAAATCATCAATAGATGCTTCGAGTCCTACAGTTTTATGCGCCTTCAATTTTTCTTCCCCTATAACGCTTCTCTTTCCACACCCGGCGTCTAAAACAATCATTGTTGGTTTAACATTGTTAGATGCCAGAATGCGAAAAGAACATTTAGATCTATTGTCATGATAGTATGATTTCAAAACAAGAGGTTCCTTAACAGGTCTCATCCTAATATCCTTTCTATACAATGCAGTCTCCAATATTATTAATTTCTTCTACCAAAAATTCTCCCCTATATACCTTCGGCATGAATAGCATGAAACGGCAGCTTCTTATAATAGATTTGGCTGTAAAGCTTAGCTGTTTTAGCCGCAACCTCCTTGATTGAGTAATGACCTTCTATGAACTGCCTCCCCTTACTACCCATTTTTTTGCGCAACGAAGGATTATAAATTAGGCGTAAGACGGCAGTTACAAATGACTGCAAATCATCAGTTGGAAAAAGAATACCTGTTTGCTCGTGTATTACAGATTCTCGAATACCATCTATATCGCTTCCGATAACCGGCTTCTCAAGCGACAAAGCCTCCATAACTGAGATGTTGTGAGCCTCAGTGAGCGAGCATAAAGCATAGATATCCATAATGGACATAATAGAAACCACATCATTTCTCCATCCTGTGAAAATGACTCGATCTTCAATTCCGAGTTCTTTAGAGGCGGCTTTCAGGGAATCCTTGAGAACACCATCTCCGACAATCATAAATTTAATATCAGGCATCTTCGTCAATATCTCTTTCGCTCCCCTGAGAAAAAGAATATGATTTTTTAATGGTACCAGACGCCCTACAGTGCCTATAACAATCTCACCTTCCCGTATTCCAAACTCACTTCTCAGCAATCGAGAAGTATCACTATTACAGCAAGGAAGTTCTATCCCATTAGGAATAACTTCAATCTTATGAGATGGAAAGTGATTCTCAACTAACCTCTTTTTTAATTTCGGCGACACAGCTATAAACTGGTCAACAAGACCAGACGTTAAAACATCTCTTTTATAACGCAGCCAGTCTTTAAGCCCGACACCCATAGTGCCTTTCAATTCATCAATTACAAAGCTATGTATGGTAGTAAATATTATTGGCCGCCGCGCAATAATGGCAACGATACGCGCATAAAAATTTGCCGTGATTGTTTGCGTATGTATAATAGAAATCCCTTCCTTAATAATTATATCCCTTAGGCCAAATATCAACTTGGGATCAAGAGGAAACCTCCACAATAACAACTTAAACGGAATCCCCATTTGTTCTGCCATGTTAACCGATGGTCCGTTGAGAAAAAAAACTATAAGAGATTCGATTCCTAACTCTCGTAAATATTTTGCCAAAATAAGAGTATGGGTTATAGCCCCGCCGCCGGTTCCTTCTATAAAATATAAGACTTTTATTACTGACACTTCACTTCTCCAATCCTACAGCAATAACATTCTATTAAGAAAACCACTTCACGGTACAAGTACAGGCGTGCTGAATATTGCGCCACCATCTATAGATTTAGTGTAATAGATGTCATATCTACCACTACGGTTGTCAACCCAAACAATATGTACATTATTCAATGAGTCAAGTACAATATACGGGCGGTTTTGCGTGGCAGATATCGCATATATCTGTTGAGGAGGCGTAAAGTTCTGACCGCCGTCAAGTGATTTGGAAAAAAACACCTGCGGATAGCCATTTACGCCTTTAAGCCAAACCAGATAGGGATTATTGCTTAAGTCCACGCTGATTGTCGGCATAAACTGCACGGCAGGGCCAATATCCACAGAGACCGGCTCCAAAAATGAGCCGCCGCCATTATACGATCTGACGTAATAGATATCCCAATTTCCGTTCCTATTATCCGAAAAAGCGATATGAGGATTGCCTGACGAATCCACTGCCAGCGCTCTTTTACTTAAAAGAAACTGATGAGAAGGGTTATTAACAACTAAAGCACTTGGCGAAAATGTCAGGCCTCCGTTTGTGGTTTTTGATAAATATATATCCCAATTGCCGTTTCTGAAATCATGCCATGCAACAACAGCATTATCTTGAGCATCAATAGCTAAGGAAGGCCAGCCCTGTTGATAAGGTTTGAGATTGCAATCAACACATACACTCGGTAGAAAAGTGACGCCCCCATCATATGATCTTGTAATATAGATATGCCCTAAAGGATTTTTCCAGTTATACCATTTTACCCTTACCCATACGACAACCGGGTTTCCTTTTGAATCAAACGATATCTGCGGGATTTCCCCTGGCTCGGAAAATGAATCTATGCGAAGCGGTGTAGAAAATGTATCCCCTCCATCATACGACCTGGCAAAATATATATGGCTCTGACCATCCCTGGTATCGAACCATACCACAAAGGGATTGCCAAGACGATCGATGGCTAAGGATGCCCGCGCCTGAGTATGCGGGTTTGTATTGATACACTTACTCGGTAAGAATGTTGTCCCCCCATCAGCTGACTTAGTAAAAAATATATCGTTCTGTTGATCATCCAATACCCTCTCCCAAGCCAAATACGGATTTCCTGACATATCAACTGCTAAGGCAGGTGAATAGTCGCTTGGGGAAAATGGCGTAATTGTAGCGGCAAATGACGCATGCGATGAAACCAGACTGATTGCAACGATGAAAAAGAAAAAACAACTTAACCGGTCTAAATGATAATTCATTTCATTCCTCCTTATTTACATTTATAAAATATAATTTCAGCTTTTAACCGCAATAAACGCCTTGGTAAAACCAAGAAATTTTTCCTTAATAATCCCTGCCTCTGGAAATAGAGTCCTGAATTCTCTTTCTGTGGAAAGGATTATTTCATCTACGAGCTTGTTTATCTTCTCACGCGGTACATGCCGGTTTAATAACCCTCTCACAGTAAAATTCCTTACAATCTTCTTTTGAACCTCTTTCGGTAAGTAATGAACAAAAGGGGTCAAGTAATGCGGTTCAAAGAAAAAGTCGGCATTTCCTGTCTCTATGAAATATCTTTTCCCAACTCTCCTTACCTCATCAGCAAATATTTTTTGATTCTTGAAAGAAGATAAATGATCGACTACCGCATTACTAAATACAATATCATAGCTCCTATCCCTGAACGGCAATGAAAGGGCATTACCCCTGATGAACTTCATTCCAAATGATTCAATCGCCTTCTTCGTCTCAATAGATGGCATCCTCAAATTCAATAGCGTAACATCAAACCTGCAACCATGGTCTACGGAATATATCATATCCCATAAACCAGGGGTGCCTCCAATATCCAGAATCCGGGTCGTCCCGCCGGGTCTTAACAACTCTAAAAATAATCGCATTCTCCTTTTTCTAACACCGGTCATATTCCATAATATCTTATAAAGGAGCTTATCGCATGCATTAATAAGCATATTCTTCCTCAGCGCCATAATTTTAACCTTTCTTATTCCTTCACAATGCTTGAGAAAAAACCAACATATTCTTACCAGAATTTAAAAGGATACCCTTCCGTCCTAATTTTAATTTGTTTACTAAGCCCATACGTCGCCCACATAAACGCTCTACTATTTTACTCAATGTCCAGAGTATCCTATATGGGCTAACAAATATTTTTCCTGGCACAATCTTTACAATCTTAAAGCCGCTTTTATGAAGCAACTTCTCAATAGTATCAGGTGTAAAATAATAATAGTGTTCAGGGGGGTAACATATTTTCAGTCCTTTGAACAGCCTGTAAAGATAGTGGGATGCCTTCGGAACTTCTATGACCAATAACCCGTTAGGCTTGAGGATTCTTTTTATTTCAAGCAGTTCAACGTGAGGATGAATAATATGCTCAAGAACATGAAACATGGTTACAACATCAAAAGAATAATTTCCAAAATTGGCATCTCTCAAATAGACCGGTAAAACAGTTATCCCGAATGTCTCAGCCGCGTATTTACTCACATAGTCAGATGGCTCAAGCCCTGCGCAACCCCATCCGCTCTGCTTTGCCAGTCTAATAAATGATCCAATATAGCATCCGATATCCAGGATACGACCTTTTCCCTTGATTCTCTCAATCTGCTGCAAGTTATCCACGAGGACAGGCTCTCTGAACTCACTCATCTCAAGGTATAAATTCTTTATCTGGCTATCATCACATAATTGATGCACATAATCATGAGGGCTTGTAAAGATTAGATTGCAGTGTTCGCACTGATAAATATCCCTTCCTGCGGCAGTAGCTTTTCTATCATACAAAATATGCACATCTCTTTTATTACATATCTCGCATATCATTACTGAAGTTCCTCTATAATTACCGGGGCATCGGTGAGCCTGACATTCAATGTTTTGCCTTTTAATTCTTTCGTTTCAACCACTGGCATTGTCTTATTCACTTCAGTAACAATGTGAGTTATCTTAATAGACATCGTATCTAAACTGAGACCCACATCTGCCTCCGCAGGCTTCTCTCCAGGCCCGCTAATTTTCCCACTTTCAAACCACAACACATAGATAGGCCTGTCTTTTACCATAACTTTATATACCCAGAAACCTTCGCCCATACTCAAACGTTCCACCGATGAAAAACCATCAAGCTTCTCGACCATAAGTTTTAATGTATAATAAGCAGGCTTGGGTTTGCCACTTGCATCAACCATTCCCTGTATATGCCAATTCCTGTGGTACGGAGTCCTCTCAGGCATAGGCCAATCAACAGTAGTTTCCATAATAACCTTTTTTAATCCAAGCTCCATCCCCACTAAATATTTCTTTACAATAAGCTTTGCTTGCTCTGCCCTAAGCCAGCGATTGACTGATTCATAGTTTGTATGGCCTGAATCTATTGCAGACCTCGATAATTCGTCCCCGCGCGCCTTGAATTTCGGATTAATATCGCCTGCCAAAGGTGAAAGCCATGGCGCACTTGTTGCGTCGCCTGCCCATATCGGCTTCTCCAATCCATGACGCTGCAATTCTTGTTTTATGAAATCAACGGTTTTATACGCGCCCATATAATCTCTATTCCAGTGAAATTCAATGATGTCATAATAATCACCGGCAGCAATGCTTTTTCTGATAAATTCCAAATCATTGCGCTTAACCGTGGCGAGAAGTGAACCAAATTTTTGGACCCTATTAGTTACATCTGCATTAGGAGATGTTGGCCCTATGTCGTCAAAAATATCGCCCATATTTATGCCGGATAGGATAAGTTTTACGGATGGATATGCCCGTTTTGCAGCGCCATAAGCAACTTGAAGGAGCTTTATATATTCCTCCGGCGTCCCTTGCCAATAGCCCGCATGCTGAGCCTCAGATTCCAGCTCATAATATACAATCGGCGTCTTAAGGCCCGGCATATCATTTATTCCATCGCCATCATATCTTTCTACAAGGTTGAACACGAATTCTTCAAAATCCCGCCATTTGTTATCCTTTGGTGGTGTTGCTACCTCTGTAGGTTGTGGTTTCAGCACCAACCTTGTTGCCCATGGTGAAACAGTCCTTATGGTAAAAATGAAACCCATATCTTTATCCTGATATGCCTGAACGAGACCATCAAGACTCATAATACCCATAATCTTTTTATCCCACAGATAGATATGCCTATCATTTACAGGCGGATTCGGCTCAAGAAAGCGCCAATTCACAATGATGGCGGTCTTTATCCACTTTATTCCTGCCTGCGCATAGAGTTCCGCAATTTTAAAATCTTTGATGAGTGGATCACGCGGCGGATAGTCTGCATACCCAACGCCAAAAATAGATTCTACATTCAATGATTGTTGTCTATCAATTTCGGCCGTGCAGAAGCTTGTATTAAATCCAACAATAATTATTGCTATACTGAAAATGGCTATTTTAATCAGGACCCTTAATAATGGCTTCATATCACTCCGGAACCAATACACTGCTCTGTACAGAAAAAATCCGATACATCGCCACTGAGAGCCCTATGACAAGCCAGAGGTTAAGATCGAGCAAAAGATTTGAGGTCATCATCATACTCATGTAACCACCAAGCGCTGCCATAAACCCTGCGGCAAGAAATCTATCTTTTCCTTTTAGAACCTTGGTCAATTGAAACATTCTTATAAAAGTAATAAAAAAAACAGACATCAAAAATGTGAACCCTAAAATGCCGTACTCAACCAATATTTGAATATAGGTGTTATGAGCCTTGATAGCCTTTGTACGAGAACCAGCTACAAGGTGGGAATAGCGCGGATATTGAATAACAAAACCATCAGGCCCTGTGCCGATAAATGGATACGATTTGAGCATGTGGAGACCTATGACAATATTCCGTTTTCTAAGGTCAACCGTGCCGCCTGCCTCACCGCTCAACGATACAAGACGTTCTATATTCAACTTGGTAAAGGCACTGGACGCAACAACACCAATAATACTAATGAGTATCACAACCGCTGCCAGAACCATCCACTTCCCAGACATCTCAATAAAGTTCCAGAAAATTACTATACTGACAAACGTAGCAAGTATTGCGCCCTTGTATGCCGTTCCAATAATGTTTGTAACAAGAAGAATAGCAAAAATAGCGAATATAAGCCTCTGCTTCCATGAATCGGAGCCAAATATTGAAGCAAGAGTTAAGGCCAGAATAAAATTCATAAATATTCCATAAAACTCCGGATCACCCGCAGTGCCCCATATGCGCTGGGCCGGACCAGACACAGAATGGCTTGACAAATGCGCGCCAAACAGCGATTTGCCGTGAAGCAGAATAAATATGGACTTTCCCTTTGCCGCCTCCACCAATCCCAGTATAGCAACAAGAAAAGAAGCACACAGCAGAACAGTGATAAATGCTCTAAGAGAATCCCTGTCTTTTATACTAATCGTTATAAATAAATACATGATGATGCAGTAGACAAACTGCTGAACCTGCATGATAGAAACCTTTAAGTTTTTACTATTAATAAGTGAGAGCGCCATTACAATGAAGAAGGCTAATATCATGAGATGCACAGGTTGCTTAAATGGGATAACAAAGATGTCTTTATCCTTTCGCAAAACTGCACTGATTACTAAAAAAAGAAATGCCGGTAAGAGAATTGCCATAGAGAGGCGAAATCCGCCTGCGGTAAACGGCAGCGCAAACAATTCGCCAAATGCCTGAGTAAAGCCAAACCCAAGAACTGCGCTAAACGGAACAAAAATTAAAAAAACTGTAGAAAACATAGCAAATATAGAGAAAGCAACTGCAATAGGATATGCTGGTCCAAGTATCCCGACACCTGCAAAAAATAGCAGGCCGAAGATTGAAAAAAATGTTTTTGATATTCTCTGTATAATAGTTGTAAGCATAAAGAGTTTTTTTCAATAAATTTTATTTCAACTCATAAATAATCTGAATCGCCTCTGGTAATGTACCAACCGCTCTTTTCCATCAGACGACTTTGCGGAATTGAATCAGAGTAGCTTTTTACAACAAGGTATTGTTTTATCTCAATTGGCGAAAATCCAGCTTCTCTAAACCACGAAAAAATCCATGCTTCTTTGTTAACCCAGAAGTAAACTGCATCCATCTCTGCTTCTCTAAAAAAACTGACGGCCCTTGCAAGAAGCGCATAGAATGATTCTTTCTCATTCGGCTGCACTATGATATCAATAATATATCCTCGTTTTATACCCATCTCCTCTTCGCACTTAAGAACAATGTAACCCGAAGGATTGGGGTCTCCGTATTCAGAAACACAAAAAATCTTATAGTTAACTTCAGGTATGGCTATATAACGCCAGTTCAGATACTCTGCATCCCTCCAAGCAGTAATCCCATAACAGTCTTTAACCTTTTCCCACAGCGCAGTAAAATTATTATCGAAACTCTTCACCTCATGAACATCCCATTTAGAGTGTCTTAGCATATTCTCACTTCGTCTCCCAAATGTATCAAATAAACCAAAAAGCATGTCCCCACTCTTTCCCATGCTTCTGATAAGCTTGTTATTGCCAAAGCGCCGCAGAAGATGGGTGGACACATTGAGAGGCAGTCTTAGCGATTGTAGCGAAAACACCGCCTCATACTTCAATACTTGACTAGCTCTCATTGACAGTTCGTTCGCTATGGAATAGATAAATGGCGCGCCTCTACTACATGCCTCTTTAACTGCCAATCTAACTGCCTTAAGCCAACCGCCGCCCTTTTTTTCATATCCTGGAAGCCGCATATTATCTACAGCTACACTTGCCAGAACCTTTTCTCCATTTAATGACACATATTGAAGTATCTGACCTGAAAGGGCCACTACCTTTCCATCAGCAAGGATGAGATATGTTGAAGCTTTTCCACATGGGCTTTCCAAATATTTCCACTGCCAGAATCTACTGCTCCACTCTACGCTGAACGACTTATGTACAATCTCTGAAAGAAGCGGTCCATCTTCTGCCTGAAATGGTCTTACTTCAACTTCAGACATTCAGACAACCTTTCCCGCCTTCAGATATATCCATAAAAAGCTATTCTTTATATCCAAAGTTTTTAACTTCGTCTGCGACATGAGCGAGCAAATCTCTTCAACTGTATACGCAGCCCTTATTGAATCTATATTTAGGGAACGAAACAGCCGTATCATTGGAAGCAACCCAAGATAATTCCTCCGAAGATCAGCCATATAAAAAACACCATCTCTCTTGAGAACCCTTGCTATTTCATTCAGTGAACCAACAGGGTTATCCCAGTGATGAAAGGAATTTGTCGTTAAAACCAAATCAAAAGTACAATCGGAAAAAGGGAGGACTTTTCCCTCTCCTTTCTGGAACGAAACACGATCACCAACCTTCTCTTGTGCAGCATTACGTCTCCCTACTTCCAACATTGCATCTGCTGGATCTAAACCAATGACCTTCATATTACGGGCCTTTCTGGCAAGTAGCACTGGAAGGAGACCATGACCAGTTCCTATATCTAACGCTACCCCGTTATCTTTTCCCAACGCTATTATTTCAGAGGTTATTTTATTAAAAAATGGCATGAGCCTTTTTCTGGACATGGCCTCGACTCCCATAGCTATTGCAATTGCCTTCTCATTGCATCCCCTCACCCCTTCTATCTCTTCTTTTGTGTGCGACCTTCTTTTTATCACAATATTTCCTCCCACCTATAAATTAGTCGAGATAACCAAGCCCTTTTAGCTGGCTGGCTATATCAGCTTCTTCAATATCAGATACTGAAGATGGCGTATTACTGGAATCTTTTGCCCTTCCCTCACAAAATACTGGTTGAACACTACCCTCAAAAATATTTATTAATACCCTACCGTCCATATCTTCTGGAATAGGTTGATCTAAAAGAAAAAGGGCGGTAGGCGCAATGTCTATTATACGAGCCCCATCAATTCCACTGCCTTTCTTTATCCCCTTGCCATTTGCAATAAAAACACCGTTCATCCTATGTGTGCCAGTGCCTGTCTGCCACTTCGCTTCTTCCACCAATTTATCTCTTAAACGTATATCCATCAGATATTCCCCTTCCTTAAGAAAGCATATTATGTCAGGGGCATCCTTGGTCCTATGTCCATAGTATACTTCCTCTCTCCTCAATACTCTGCTCGCCAATAGCTCACCGGTATCAGGGTCTTTAATCATCGTAAGCTTACTCATAATCTCTTTGCGAAGCATTTCATATTCTATCCCTGGTTCCACTATGCCAAATGGTTCACATCCTTTTACATTTATATATATGCCCTGTTCACTATTGGAGGCAGAGTATGCCCTTGTTTTATGCCAATCCACTTGATCCATAAATGGATAAACACTCTGGCTTCCCTGTAACTTCTTCACTATATTATTAAATCTGTAATATAATGATCCTACCTTGTTTCTTGCCTTAAGGGTCAAATAACCTTGATCTCTAAGCCATTTATTGATATAAAATTTCTTATTGAGAGGGCCAAAACCATGATCTGACATAATAATGACCGAAGTCCGCTCACCTGATCCATTCACGAGATTACCAATGATAGAGTCTAACTCCTGATAATACGATGCAATCTTTTCGAAAGTTCTCTCTTCCACTTTGGTTCCATTATTTCTGGAATTTCCTTCTATGACTTCCCACAGGGCATGCTGAATCCTGTCTGGTCCCTCAAAAACGATTGCAAAAAAATCCCATTCAGAATTAGCCATTAAATGTCCTGCTAATCTGCCTTTTTGTTTAGTCGAGTTAAGAATATCCTCAACCAGAGTTGCAGCCTCCGATTCTTTATAGTCCTGCCACATGACATCAATTACATAATCGCCAACAATCCTCTTTATCTCTTCTTGAAAAGAAGCAGGATAGGTAAATCGGTTTGCTTGCAAAGGCGTCATCATTCCAGAAACAAGAAAACCCTCTACCTTGGGTGGCGGATAGGTAATTGGAAAATTTATCACAATAACTTTTTTCCCAGCGTCACTAAGGATAGACCACAATGTCCTCTCTTCAATATCATTGTAACTTATTACCCTGCGCCCCATATCCGCACCTGTTATCTTGATAAAATCGAATATCCCATGTTTCCCAGGATTCTTCCCTGTCATAAAGGACACCCACGCCGGCGCAGTTACCGGCGGTATCGTAGAAGTCAAATCCCCCTTCACACCGTTAGCTATAAGTCCATCAATATAAGGAAGAGACACACCCTTCTTCTTCAGTAGATCAAACGTATTGAATGAAGCGCCATCAAGACCAATAATAAGTAGTTTGGAACCTTTGTTCATGAATACCTCTAAACGATAACGTCTTTCCCTTCCACTTTCGATAAGCCGCCGTTTATACACTCTACAAATGTCTTAGAAGATGTGATTTTATAGCCTAGGGACATTAGACAGTTTATATGTCTTTCAAAAAAAGACAAGATTGAAGTAATTACGGAGTCACTTTCAGAAGATTTTTCATGGCCATCTATCCGCTCTATCCTTCTTTTGAATTTATTTTATAAAATTGATAAGTAAATTATAAAACCTTTTTGGAAGAAGCGCCCCAATACTTTGCGCCCAACCACTTCCCAACATATTCAGAATAAGTTTGGGTAACGACCTTATCCTATGGCGTATAGCGAGTAAAACTAACAATGTTGCATAGTTGTTTTGATAAACAATCCTGTTTTTAGATACTACATAATGCCTGAAAGTCTCCTCGCTAAAGGATTTAATAAAACCATCTTTGAGTGCTCTATCATACAGAGGAGTGCCGGGAAAGAAGGCTAAAACAAAAAGATTTATCCTTGTTGTTACAAAAACATTGATAATATACTTGTATGTTTGGATGATATCCGCTGGTGTTTCGTATGGGTTGTCAATAATAAAATCGAGCATCAAACACAGGCCGTATCTATTTTTGTATGTCTCTAACTGAGCCGCAATCTCCTTCGTCTTATCCACCTTGATCGGACGTTTAAAAACTTCATCCAGAACTCGTTGACTCCCAGACTGGACCCCCATTTCTACCACTTTTAAACCAGCGTCCAGAAGAATCTCAAGTTTTTCCTTGCGATAGGTATTTGCGCTTATTTCTATAGCAAATGGAAGCCCGACTTTATCTTTATATTTCCTTGCGAAATCTTCTAATTCTTTAACCGGACGGATCAGGAAATCATCATCTCCAAACGCAACATACTTAAAAAAATCAAATTTGTTCAAGATAAGCTCCAACTCACCGATGAAATTATCCACACTACGAAATCTCATAGGATTTCGCCCGTGCATAGAAAAGTATCGAGCATTGTTACAATATGTGCATAGATAAGGACAACCGCGCGCTGTCATGAGCCAGAATGTTGGGTTACCAAAAGGGTATACTGTGTAATGCTCCTGTAATTTTTCTTTATTCATCTGATGCAACTCTCCATCAAGCACAAATTGTTCATCCAAATTGTAATCCGGATATGGAAGGCTGTCTAAATCAAGCGTTGGCGATTTAACACTATTTTTCACTAATATTCCATTTACATTAAATGCCATGTTTAGAGTATCCATATAATCAATGCCTGACTCCATCTTGTTAATCAGGTCAACAACCACACAGTCACCCTCTGCAAAACAGATACCATCTGCGTAAGGAAGGCTGAGTTCCGGTGCTGAAATACAATGTGGTCCGCCCCAAAATACCTTCATGCCAGGATATTTCTTACGTATAAATTGAGTAGCATGGACCGCCCTCAGAGCGTAGTGACTGTATACTGATATCATCACCATATCTGAGTTTTTTAATATCTCATCTAACTTATCAAGTTCATATTCTCCAAAGACATTAGAACCCTTATTAGCAAAAAAAACACTCTTTATAGTATGTCCAGCTCTTTTTACTATAGAAGATATTAGACGAGAACCATCATTATTCCCAATACCATTGACATTTAGGAAAGCAATTTTCAATCCGGCCCCCTACTTAGCAACTAATTTTGCCTTAATCTCACAGACTTAACTAAAAAAAGCACCTTTTAATAAAAACAGCAATAGCATTTCGGTTTCGCGCTAAAATCCAGATTATTTTATATCTGGGTTTCCATTTCCGCTAAAATGATAATATTTATACTCAGTGCTTTAATACCAAAGAACAAAATGAACGGCTTCAACTTTTTTACTGCCCCCTAATCGCCTTTAAAACAACCTCATTAGTATTCAAGATATATGAAAAAAGAATATAGGTGGAGGTGATTACCACTGCGCCAATAAGCGCCTGACTTGCGCTGTGTACATCACCGTTCATAAACATAGCGTTTTTGAGAGGATAGAAGATAAACCCACTCAGCATAGTTGCGACTCCAATCTTAAACACATATGGCTTCAATTCATCCCATTCAAAAACTTTAAAAACCTTTTGTAGCACGATTAAGAAAACAGCCACCCTTGTATAGGTAATGATGGCGCTCGCCAAAGCAATACCTCCAACCCCCAATTTTTGCATCAAAATGTAATCTAAAAAGGCGTTAATAGGGATTGATAGAAAAGCAATCCTGATAAGTAAATTTGACCTCCTATCTAAAGAATATAAAAGCAAGAGCAAAACACCGTCCCATAGCGAAGCTACTAAACCGATGGAATATCCTCTCAGTGCACTCGCCGTTAGCTTCACTGCGTCCGCATTAAAGTTGCCGTATTGTAAAAATAAAGAGATAATATGTGGGGCAAGATAAAGCAGAATAAGCATTAACGGCATTGCTCCAAAAGTAAGAACTATAATACTGCGCATTAACAACTTTCGTATAGTCTTTTGTCCACCCTGATTATTTATCTCAGATAGCTTAGGGAATATAACTCTTCCAATAGAAAAGGAGAGCAAGGCCGGTAGAACCGCGTATAAGCTGAAGGCATAGCCTAAGGCTGAAACTGCACCCACGCCAAGATAAGAAGCAAAAAACCTGTCAACTACAAGATTGAGCTGGGCAAGAAAGCTAAAACCACCAATAACCTTTAAGCGAAGCCATACATCAGATAAACCGTCTGCTTTTAACATTAACTGCGGAGACAATTTAAAGTTATTATAATTGTAAAGAAAATGTAGCAACCCAAAAGTTTGCACAGCGTAGCCACAAATCATGCCAATAACTACACTGTAAATACCCCACTTTTCTGACATAAATAACAGAGTTATTATCATTCCGGCCGGCACAAGGATAGTGGAAAGCGCTGGAATAATAAATTTATTATGTGAATTGATAATACTCTCTTCCAGCCCGTATAAGATAATAAATATGCTTGCAACAGACATATAGCCGGTAAGCGAGATAGTAAGATTTAACGTTTCGATATTGAAACCTGGCGTTATCAGTCTCATGAGCAACGGTGAAAATATCAAATACATGACAACGAATATGCCTGATATTAGAAGAGCTAACATAATTACGCTATTGCTCATCTCGTATGCTTTCGCCTCCTCACCTTTCATTCTTAACCCAATAAATGCAGGCATGAAAGCGAAATTTAGACTCATGGCAGCATATGTTATAAGAGTAATAGGTATTATCCTTGCGATAAAAAACGCATCAGTTGCCGCGGAAGAGCCGAATTTCATGGCGAGCAGAAGATTCAACAAAAAACTCAAACTTATGGAAATAGCTCTTATTATTAGTACCTGTATTGATGGCTTCATAAATATCTATCATTATCAAATATAAATTAAATCCTGAATAAACTTAGGAATCGGATTTTCCTGCCTGTTTAAAATAATACCCTTGAATCTTCCTTTGACCCACTCAATCCTCTCTACAGCCATCAATATAGTCCTCTTTGGCGTCTTGTTTGCTTCAATAACAAGAATCACACCGTCAACAAGTGTAGAAAGGTGTAACGGATCTGCGCTCTCCTTTATGGCAGGGCTGTCAATGACAACTGCGTCGAAATTCTGGCTCGATTCTGCCAACAGTTCCTTCATCTTTTCTGAAGCCAGCGTCTCAAATGGATCAACATTTAACTCTTTAATATTACCGGCGGTTATTACATGAAAACCGTTATTGCTTTTAACAACATCCTTCAACTCGCCTTTACCATTAATATAATCCACCAACCCCGGATATGAATCCATCTTCAATATTCTGTCTATGGCCGGATGCCTGAGATCCGCCTCTATTAGCAGGACCCTCCTGCCTCTGCTGGCAAGAGTCATAGCTAAATTAATTGATGTCACAGTCTTACCATTGCCTCTATCAGGACTTGTCACTAAAAATATTTTATCCCGCTCAGCCTCCCTGTTGAGGAAGATTTTATTAACAACTCTATTATATGAAGTGGCTCCCATTGAGTCGTTGTTTATTCTGGATACCACAAACTCCTTATTCTTTTGCCTATATAGGATTGGCAGGTGAGAAGCGTCTCTCACAGAATTGTCCCTTTTACCAATAAACGGAAATGCTATTTCCTTCATTTTATAAAGAGAGCCGAGAACCGGGAGCGCAAGACTTTTCTCTACCTCTTTAGCCGTGCTGAATGAACTATCCCAGTATTCAACGAAGAAAGCCGTAAACACGGCCAGCAGCAATGAACCAACAAAACCTGCAGGAATAATTAAGAGCCATTTCGGCCAGTCTGGGCGCACGTAATCGTATACCTTTGCAGGATCGGTTAGCTTTATATCGACATCGCTGATGGTTGTCTCCTTTAAAACTCTCAATTCATCCATTTTCTTCTTGAGTTCATTATATATTGATTGCTTTACATCTACGGTATTCGACAGTCTTATCAATTCGATTTCCTGTGAAGGCATCGAGATTAACGCAGTTTTTAACCCACTGATTTTTTCTTTCAGAACATCTTGCTTGGCTAAATACCCCACTCTGTCCACTTCCAAATCTACAAGTTTTCCTATGAGATTTTGATAGACAGGATTAGAGGTCTCGGTTTCACTCTGGACTTTCCTTTCCAGTTCATTTTTTAATCTGCTTTTATTAGCCTCTATCTCAGCCTTCATGCGCATTACATCAGGATGGTCTTCGCGTTTCTCTATGACCAGCGAAGCTAATTTGGCCTCCTGACCCTGAAGGGTTGCTTTTAGCTCTGTGACCAATGGATTATCGGCTACTACAATGGATGACTTTATCCTTTCCCCCTGGCTGCTTAGTTGATTTTTAGTCTCTCTTATGCGTTCTTTCGTTTCCTCCATGCGAAAAGAAATATTCGATAATTCTGCCTCAAATTCATCCAACCTCTGTATCTTTATCGTTTTTTCTTCATCAAGCTGGATTATTCCATTTTCTTCCTTGAATCTCATAAGGAGGTTTTGAGATTCAAAAAGCTCTTTTTCAACCTTTGCCATCTGTTCTTTGGTAAAATTATACGCGGTGCCCGCCGGAACCCTTGCAAGCTCTACGTTCTTGTTGATGAATAGCTGCACCATTGTATTTGCCATGTTAGTTGCAATTTCAGGGCTTTCTCCGTAAAGGCCTACATTTATTACTTCTGTATCCTCCTCTAACTTAATATCCTCTAAATCATCCCTCAGTTCCTCAACCGCATCAGCCAAATAGTTGTCCGGCTGATCCTTAAGTATCCCAAAATAAATTAAAAAGTTAGTGGGCTTTTCTATAAATGTATTTTTAAGAAAAGCAAGCACCTTATCTCTTGTTGTCTGTGGATCTTCTTTCTTCTGTTTAAGTCTTTCATCCCTGTTAAAGAGCCTGACAATATCTTCTGCCATACTCCTGCTGGTTAATATTTGAACCATATTATTGGCAGGATAAATATTACGAATAGGTTCAGCAGGCGTCGCCAAATCCTGAAAGATGGCGAGTTGTTGCTTCGGATTTGTCTGCACGTATATCTTTGCGCTGGCTTTCCAAACCGGCTCTATAAGAAATGTCCCAAAGAGAACTCCGATAAAGGTAACTACTGCTATGGAAAGTATCATTAATTTTCGCTTAAATACGGTATGGATACAACTATAGAGGAACTCGCCGTTGCTCATTACCGGTGCGTATATGTTATCGTCTATCCCCTGGCCCATCCGCCTTCTCTCTATGTATGGCTTGTTTTCCATTTTTTGCTCCTTTAATGGTTCGGGTAGGCATCCCTCTATCTTGGCTGAATAATAAGCGTTGAAGTCGGCTTCTCTCCTGAAAAAACATCTTCAACCAGAGGTTCCAACACAATACCTGTTTCCATAAGAACAATGGGTGAAATTATGTTCTGCAAGTGTTTAAAAAACCTGTCTACGCTCGCTATGTAACTCGACGGAACATAAATAATATCACCTTTCTGCAGCGACGCATTCTCGCTGAACTCACCCTTTTTAAAAAAATCAGCTATGTTTAATGTTTTAATCTCAGGCTTACTCATATCGCCTCGAATTAATAGTACACTTTTGCCATTTGCATCCAGTGTGAGGCCGCCAGCCATAGATATTGCCTCGACTGCGTCTAAAGGCCCGTTGATCTGGAACATCCCTGGCCTCCCGACTTCGCCGAGGACAAATATCTTCTGACTTCTTAGAGTCAACACGCTAATGCTGACTTGTGGATTTATAATATATTTATTTAATTCTTCTGTTAACTGACGTCTTACAAGCGTAATACCTGTTCCACCAACTTTAATCTCTCCAATGAGTGGATAAGAAATAATCCCATCTGGTGGAATTAGTATCTTTCTATTTAAATCCTCATTCCTGTATACAGTGATTTCTATTTCATCACCCGGTCCTAGAACAAATTCCGTGACTTTAGCCCTTTTTTCCTCAAAATTCACATCTCCTTCTTTTCTCGCTATTTCACTTTTTACAGAACAACCGATAATAACAAGAAAAAACATTAGAAAGACTGCACAGAACGTCAATGTATCTTGCACACATTTCTGAAATCCCATAATCATCTCCTTTCCGCTAAAATTTCATATTTAATAATTTCAGACAAAAGCACCTGATAAAAAACGATATTATTAAGACCAGTTGTATATAAGGCTGACAATACTATCCATGTTGCTCCTTCATCAATATGCCCCGATTTTTCTAAAAACAACAGCAATCGTCCTTAACAGTATCTTTATATCCAGCCACAGGGACTGGTTTTTTACATAATAAACATCATATCTTATCCAGTCGTGAAAGGAGGCCTCGCTTCTTCCCTGAACCTGCCATAATCCGGTTATCCCCGGTTTAACTTTTAATCTTATGCCTCTCCAGCTCGGGCTGAATTTCATCTCATTCATTGCAAGCGGCCTCGGCCCCACAAGGCTCATCTCTCCCTTTAACACATTCATAAGCTGAGGAAGTTCATCAAGGCTTGTCTTGCGCAAGACGCTGCCTACACGGGTTACACGCGGGTCATTTTGCAGCTTGAACATTGGGCCGTCCACATCCTTCTTTGCTGAAAGGATATGCTGCATCCCCTCAGCATTATTGACCATTGTCCTGAATTTTAGCATCTCAAAGTCCTTGCCGCCTCTTCCACACCTTTGTTGTTTGAATATAACCGAGCCATCTGAATCCATCTTTATAGCGAGCGCTGTTATAAGGAGCAGGGGTGAAAGGAGTATAAACATTGCTGTTGAGACCATTATATCCATAAACCGCTTTAGTCCTGAAAATATAAGGTGTCTGGCGCTGCCTATATGCAATGCGCCTTGTTCGGCCACACTGTCAATCTTATATTTGCGCGGAATGAGATTTATATCTTCGGGTTTCAGCCTGTCTATCAAGACTTTGTTGCTCAATAAGTCCCCTGCAAGTATTAACCCATGTCCTGCCACACAATATCTGATGTTGGAATCTTCTCCAACTTTAACATCATTCCACAAGATGCTTTCTCTGAGCTTTGCCATTTTTCCTATAACACAGTTATCCCCTATTACTGTTGGTCCAATTATCTGGGCATTGGCGCCAATCCTGCAGTTATTGCCGATTATAGTTGGTCCTAATATATAAGCATCTGGAGAGATTGAAAGATTACTTCCTGCCCACACACCTTCAGCAATCTCGCTCATATTTTCTCTGCTGCTATAGCCGTTAAATAGCTCTTCTCTTTGAATGTCGTAATAATCATCAACACTATTTATTGCCCTGCAGTGGCCATTAACTTCATAAGCGTGAACTGATAAGTTAGCCTTATTTAAGGCCGGAATAAGCTGCTCCTTTATATCAAAATAAATATTATCTTTTATAAAACGCAGCGCCGCAGGGTCAAATACATATATGCCTGCTGGTTTTAAAGAAGAGCGCCTGTCCCTTGAGGAATGAATGGCATAAAAATCCCGGACAGCATTATCTTCTCCAATGCTTATGCCTTCCATTGATAACCTTTTTTGCTTCTTAACGCCGACTGTTACAACCGATTTGCTTGTTATGTGGCTTGCAAGTATATCATTAAGGTCAAAATCTCTCAGAAATATGTTTCCGTTCAAAACAAGGAAACAATCACCTCCAATAAAATCTTTTAAATCACTCAGCGCGCCTGCTGTGCCCCTTGGTCTGTTGTCCATCACATGCTGAATTTCCAGAGCTGCGCTGAATTTACGCCTTATGTCTTTTAACCATTTTTCTCCATCGTCAATATTGTGCTCCTTTGACGAAGAAATTATAATGTTTTTTATGCCGTGAGCATTCAACGATTCTATGGTATATTCTATGAACGGTCTGTTCAATATTGGAAGCATGAAGATGCGGCTATGCCTTGTCAGAGGCCCAAGCGTTGTGCTATAGCCGCCTCCAAGTATCACAGCGCTGCTGATTCTGTTTTTAGTTATGTTTTTAGTTAGAACAAAATTCATATTATTAAAGGACTCTCTGAAAAACTACCTTTTAAAAAATTGTCATGCCCGAATGTCTCTATCGGGCATCTGTAACTTGTTGATTGTAAAAGAACCAGATTCCCGATAAAAACCTCGGGAATGACAGAAAAAGAGTTTTCCAGAGTGTCCTAAACCTTATCCCTCTCACCCTACCCTCTCCCAAAGGGAGAGGGATTTTTTTGTTGTCCTCTCCCCAGCGGGGAGAGGGTAGGGTGAGGGGGTCGTTACCTTTTACAAAAAACTATTTCACCCTTTTGGCACAAACCTTAAACCGCTTTCTGCTCTTTTACTGCCCATTTTTCTGGACCAGACAACCTTTCCTGATTTTCTTGCGGTTGAACCTTCAAACTTAAAATTAAGGACAGTGTCTTGCTCAAAAGGTTTGCCTGAATATGCTATCCTTGCCCCAGTATCAGAAACATCCTTTGTTAAGGCCTTCTGCGGCACAACTCCGAAAAAGAAGATATTTGCAACCTTTTCCTTTCTGTCAAACATCCGTCTTTCAACAAGGACACATCCGCATTTAAAACACAATGGAAACAACTTTTTTGTGTTTATATAAATGGCGTTATTACATCTCGGGCATATCCAAATTTCCATATTTAGGGGGATTCGTTGAATAGAATACTCCGTCATTTTGGAAGGTTTTAATTTAAGCAGTAAAGCTCGAGGAAAACAATCCATCATTAGATTGATTTTATATAAAAAAAGAAGTAGTGAAAATAACTTTTAGGTTTAATGCTTTAGTATTAGGAATCTTGCATAGGATTATAGGTTCGCCCATTAATTTTAACATTCGTAGAGCAATCGCCTTCCTCTTTTCCTCCTCCTCCTTCTAAATCCCACTCCCCCCTTTTAATAAAGGGGGGAGTGGGATTTTTATGTTTATGGCTCTTGGTTCAGCAGGTCTCGCCTGCCGGAAGCTCGCTGAGAAACCGCGTAATAACATTATTGACATAAGCTATTAGCTGTGTCGCAGCCTCTTCAGATATCTTCTTGCCTTTCTGTGCATTAATATGGTTTATCAGTGCCCCAAGCTCGTTTACGGCTGTGCAGACCTTGTCTCTGTCAGAGGAGCCCTGTGCAGCGCTTACCTTTGCAAGGATGCTGTTCTCAAGCTCAGGGGCTATAGAGCCATTGGCAACAAGCGCATCCACCAGATGGGTCAGCCCGCTTATGCTGTCAATACAGCCGTCGTTGTCAGCATCAAAACCCCTTGAGTCTTCTAACGGACAGTTGTCAACAATCCCTTCGTAGTTATTGTAAATGCCATCATTGTCGCTATCAAGCGGGCCGGCTACCACAAAGGCGCTGAAGCTGGTCACCTGAATGGTGAATGTGTTGGCTGCCTGATCGCAACGGAGGGGCTCATTCTTACACTTGTCCGTGACGGCTACCCCGTCCTTGGTGATGCGGAGG
>Ga0209343_10000613_pt1 | contig 49719 bp, 46 predicted proteins | sample RifCSPlowO2_02_FD_184026 | JGI IMG/M metagenome (GOLD analysis project Ga0209343, IMG submission 184026) | Groundwater microbial communities from Rifle, Colorado - Rifle CSP2_plank lowO2_0.2 (SPAdes) (version 2) | ecosystem: Environmental > Aquatic > Deep subsurface > Groundwater | place...
ACACTTTGCAAGCTCGGGTTATGGCTTATAATCATACACCTCGTAAGTGCCTCGGTTATTTAACACCTGCCGAGGTCTTTATTAACCAGGTGTTGCACTTCAAATGTGAATCCACCCACCCGCTTTCGCGGGGATGACAAAGTCAGACAATCAAGTTTTTTGTATTTTAATTGCCTTTAATGCCTCTTGGATGTGTTTTGTGACATTAAGTTGAGAAGAAAAAATATGACGCACCACTCCATTTTTATCAACTACATAGGTTACCCGCCCAGGCAGTAATCCCATGGTTTTGGGGACTCCAAATAATTTTCTAACGCCTCCTTCAACATCCGCTAAAATAGGAAAGGGAAGTTTATGGTGTGACGCAAAGTTTTGGTGAGAGCTAACCGAATCGGAGCTAATCCCTAAAATTTCTACTCCCTCGTTTTGAAAATCTTCGTAGTGATCACGAAAACTACAAGCTTGTTTGGTACAACCAGGAGTTTCATCCTTAGGATAAAAATAAATAACAAGCGCCTTTTTTCCACGATAATCCTGGGGTGAAATGTTTTTCCCTAATTGAGAGGGAAGTGAAAAGTCAGGGACTAAATTACCCACTTTTATTGTTTCGGTCATAAGATTCTATCTTTTTTTTCCTTCAAATCTTCCAATTTTTAAATAATATCCGATGTTGGCATTTTTATTGATAACGGGATCAATAAGACCTTTTTGTGAGGTAAGAATAGTTTGTACACCAGGGCCATGACCAGCTAACGTTGAATCTCCATGAACAACTACAGCAATCGAAACAGCTCCTTTTTTGTAAGACCAACCATAAGTTGATTGATGGTCGATAATGGCTACCAAATCTCCATAACGCAGTTTTTCTAATTGAAGTTTTTTCACCACACCAGGGTCACTGGTTTGAATATCGTAATCTCCTTTGAAAGAATCGTTATGCCCTAACCCAGAGCCCATGAGTTCTGCAGGAACACAGGCTACAACCGGAACTTTTAACTGGGAACCAGAAGTTTTTGTGGGAATTTTATGAAGAAGTTTGGGGTCTAGTCCAGATGCAAAAATATCCGGATAATCCAGTAATTTAAGCCCTTGGCCAACACCTGTAATCATGATTTTATCATCGTAGGAAAGTTTTTCTAAAACATTTTGAGGGAAATCGATAATCACATGTTCTACTCCCCCATGATGTCCAGTCACAATTCCTTTCTTGCCCTTAGCTAAACCAGAAAGAATGGTGGCTTGGTTTCCAATGCAGCTGTAAATATTAAAACCCGAATTAGGATTACCAGTTCGTTTATCCGAAAAACTGCCTGCGATGCAAGAAACACCTGGCTCTAAATGGTCTCCAACAAATTTGTAGACTGAATCTCCAACGCGGATATTTAATGTAATGCCCCCCACGCATGGGAGCATCATACCCCGGCCAGTGCGATCAACCTCCCAGCCAAAGGCCAAGGGTGGAATAACACTTCCTTGAAGTTTTAATTGAGCAAGTTGATTTTGATTTGTTTTAAGAGCCATTATTTTTTTATAAGGATAACTATCATACCTAAACAAAAATCTTGCAAGCCCGTTTTAGAATGGTTAATTACGGCGTGATAGTTATATTTAATGCGCCCGTAGCTCAGCTGGATAGAGTACCTGACTACGAATCAGGTGGTCGCGTGTTCGAATCACGCCGGGCGCACAAATTTTGTCCCTTCGGTCCAAAATTTCGTTTATCGTGTATCGAGTATCGTATATCGGGCAGGCAATAAACCTCGTTTTGAGGGGACAAAATTTGTTCCGATACACGATATACGATACACGGGGTTGTTATGTTTGATTTTGAAAATCTAGATGTTTATAAACTCGCTATTATCGCCAAGGTGCTCACGAATTTGGTGAAATCGGTGGAAGGGTTGAATCAAGAAAAATGAATGAAAAACAGAAGATTGATTTTTATGAAACTTCACATTGTCATGCATGAAAGTTTCGAAACCCCTGCAGCCATTGAGGTTTGGGCGCACAAAAATAAATACGTACTTACATACACACGTCTTTACCAGGGTGATCAATTTCCGCAACATTGTGATTTTGACTTTCTCATTGTAATGGGAGGTCCACAGTCTCCAGTGACAACTATTGATCAATGTGCCCACTTTAATGTTCAACAAGAAATTCGTTTTATCCAAATGGCTATTGAACAAAATAAAATTCTCCTCGGAGTTTGTCTTGGTGCCCAGTTGATAGGAGAAGCTTTGGGAGCCAAATTTGCTCATAGCCCAAACAGAGAAATCGGCGTTTTTGAAATCACATTAACAGAAGCAGGTAAACGTGATCCGATTTTTTCAACTTTTCCATCAAAATTTCCTGTGGGGCATTGGCATGGTGATATGCCTGGATTAACAGCAGAATCCAAGGTTTTAGCTACAAGTGAAGGATGTTCACGACAGATTATTAAATATCAACCACATATTTATGGGTTTCAGTGTCACTTTGAATTTACGTTGAAAGCCATGGAAGGCATGATTTACAATTGTGCCCCTGAATTAGAAGAATATAAACATTTACCTTATGTACAAAATACGCAGCAGCTTAGAAAACATGATTATTCGGATATGAATAAATTGTTGTTTAAGTTTCTAGACTCTATGGTGTAGTGGATTATATGCAGGAAAGTATGGGAACATCATGAAGCAACCCTACATCACATGATAAAAATCATAGAAAAAGATTTTTCCCAAACAGCCAAGGATCCCATTTGTGGTATGGTTGTTCAAAAAAACTCTGCATTAAAAACAGAGCAGGCAGGGAGAATTTATTATTTTTGCAGTCAAAACTGCCAAAAAACTTTTGAATCTCCAGAGCAAGAACTAAAATCCATGAAAAAAAGGGTGGCTCTTGTTCTTACAGGAGTTTTAGCCCTAGCTCTTTTGCGGGCCAGTGCCTTTTTATTTTTAGCTACAGGGGCCATGGTGATGAGCTGGGCTCCCATTCCACAACTTCCTTGGTTTACCTGGGGCATTTGGCTTTTTATTTTGGTAACTCCCGTGCAATTTATTGGAGGTTGGGGTTTTTATCAGGGAGCATGGAATGCTCTTAAAAAAAAATCTGTCAACATGGATTTACTTATCGCCTTGGGAACCAGTGTTGCCTACATTTATAGCGTGATTGTTATTTTTGTTCCTGATATTTTACCTGTTAAAGTTGAAGAACGGGATGTTTATTTTGAAGTATCTGCCGTTATTATTGCCTTTGTTCTTTTGGGTAAGTACATGGAAGAACTGATCAAGAAAAAATCTTCAGCCGCTATCAGGCGTTTGATGGATTTAAAACCTGCCATGGCTCGTGTGATCAGAAATGGCATTGAAATGGAAATTTCTGCCGAACAAGTTATGGTTGGTGAAATTTTAATCATTAAGCCTGGAGAAAAAATTCCAACAGATGGAATTGTTATCGAAGGATCATCCCTGGTGAATGAGTCGATGTTAACAGGTGAATCCATGCCTGTTGAAAAAAAGAAAGACGCCACAGTGATTGGAGCTACAATCAATCAAAATGGTTTGCTTAAAATGAAAGCAACTCGTGTGGGATCAGAAACCACTTTGGCTCAAATTATTAAGCTTGTAGAACAGGCACAAACAACCAGCGCTCCCATTCAACGTTTGGCAGATCAAGTTACTGGTTATTTTGTTCCCATTGTTGTCATCACAGCTTTTTTATCATTTGGGTTATGGTGGGTTTTTGGAAATTTTCCCCAAGGACTTCTCTCTTTTATTGCGGTTCTTATCATCGCTTGCCCTTGTGCTCTTGGGATTGCAACCCCAGCTGCATTGATGGTGGGTGTTGGTAAGGGTGCAGAAGTGGGAATTTTAATTCGTGGTGGAGATGTTTTAGAACGAGCTCAGAAATTAACTACTATTGTTTTTGATAAAACGGGCACACTCACAGTAGGAAAACCAACTCTTACCGACCTTATTTCTTTTTCTTCTTTTACCGATACACACATTCTTGAATTAGCTGCTGTTTTGGAGTCTGGCTCTGAACACCCCATAGCATTGGCTATTGTAAAAGAAGCTTTGAGTAGGGGCGTATTGCAATCTGCCCCTACTTTAGAAAAATTTGAAGCTGTTCCAGGGCATGGAATTCGAGGTGATGTTGGAGGAAAAAAAGTCCTCATGGGCAATCGACGTTTGTTTCAGCAGGAAGGAATTTTATCAACACAAGCCGAAGAAGTGATGCAAAAACTTGAATCGATGGGTAAAACAGTTCTCTTAGTGGGAGTACATGGAGCTTTAGTAGGGATTATTGCAGTAGCCGACACTTTAAAACCAGAAGCCAAGGAAGCAATTGCCCTTCTTAAGAAAGAAAAAGTTGAAGTGATTCTTTTAAGCGGGGACAACAAACGGTGTGCCAAACATGTTGGCCATGAGCTTGGAATCGAAAAAATCATGGCCGAAGTTTTGCCAGGGGATAAGGCCAGCATCATTCAAAATTTGCAAAATGCAGGTCAGGTTGTAGCCATGGTAGGAGATGGTGTTAATGATGCCCCAGCCTTGGCCACAGCAGATATTGGAATTGCTATTGGTTCTGGTTCTGATGTGGCTAAAGAGACGGGGGGAATTATTCTCATTAAGAGTGATGTAAGAGACGTGGTAACGAGTATTCTTTTATCTCGAGCAACCATGAAAAAAATCAGGCAAAATCTTTTCTGGGCTTTTATTTATAATTCTGTTGGGGTGCCCGTAGCCGCTGTAGGTTTTTTAAATCCCATGATTGCTGCAGCTGCCATGGCGTTGAGTTCACTTTCAGTGATTATCAATTCGGCTTTACTCAAACGTTTTAAGGTGAAAACAATCATGGTATGATAAAAGGAAAAACAAGATTTTATGCAATCACAAGATGATTATGAAGCCTACCGGGCCCTTTTTCGATATTCAAGTCTCGGTATTATTATTTCTAATAGTGAGGGAGTTATTGAGCAAATTAATCCCTTTGCAAATGATTTGTTTGGATATGAAGATAACGAACTTATAGGCCAGAAAATTGAAGTACTTCTTCCCCAAAGATTTAAAGGGGGGCATGTTCAACGTAGATCTGATTATAACGCAAATCCAAAAGCAAGAGCCATAGGTATTGGAATGGATCTTTTGGCTTTAAAAAAGAATGGAACTGAATTTCCTGTTGAAATCAGTTTGGCTCATTATGAAGCCAATGGCAAAACACAGATTATGAGTTTTATTACTGATATTACAGAGCGTAAAAAAACAATGGAAGAATTGAAAAAATTGAATGTTGAACTCGAAAAGAAAGTAAGTGAACGAACCATCGAGTTGTCCGAGGCCATTATGGAATTACAACATACTAACGAGCATTTAAACTATGAAATGGAACAAAGAAAAAAAGCAGAAGAAGAACTGTGGGCTGCTTTTGAGAAAGAAAAAGAATTAAGTGAACTTAAATCCCGGTTTGTTTCTATGGCCTCACATGAATTTCGTACTCCACTTTCTGGAATTTTAAGCTCAGTTTCTTTGATTGCGAAGTATCAGAGTGCGTCTGATGAAGACAAACGAAATCGCCATATTCAAACCATTAAAACATCGGTTCAACATCTCACCAATATTTTAAACGATTTTCTTTCGCTTGATAAATTAGAAGAAGGGAAAATCAAATGCTATCCTAGTGTTTTTTCAATTGTTGATTTTACCAAGGAATTAGTGGATGAAATGCATGCTCTTTTCAACCAAGATAATCGTATTGTCTATGAACATCAAGGAGATGTGGTTTTGATAAGCTTAGATAAAGATATGCTTCGAAATGTATTGATTAACCTTTTGTCTAATGCCATGAAATATTCAAAGGCGACCACGAAGATTAATTTTATCACAGAGGTAAGAAATGAAAAATTAACAATAACCATTCAGGATTATGGTATTGGAATCCCAGAAGCAGAGCAAAAACATCTTTTTGAAAGATTTTTTCGCGCTCAAAATGTCTTAAATGTTCCGGGAACAGGACTGGGACTTAATATTGTTAAAAGATATCTGGATTTAATGGAAGGCTCTATGGATTTTAAAAGCCGAGAAAATGAGGGAACCACCTTTACCATTGTCTTTCCTCAACGGAGTTAAAAATATGAAAAAGATTTTACTGATTGAAGATGATACTGTAATGCGGGAAAACACAGCAGAAATTTTGGAACTTGCTCAGTATCAGGTAACCACTGCCATCAATGGGAAAAAAGGTGTTCAAATTGCAAAAGAACTCCATCCAGATCTTATTATTTGTGACATCATGATGCCAGAACTTGATGGCTATGGGGTTTTGCATGTTTTATCTAAAGATCCTGCCTTAGCTTCTATTCCTTTTATTTTTCTAACTGCGAAAGTAGAAAAAAGCGAGCTTAGAAAAGGGATGGATTTAGGTGCTGATGATTATCTCACCAAACCTTTTGAAGAAACCGAACTTTTAAATGCCATTGAAGCCAGGTTTAAAAAAAATACCCTGCTTAAAAAAGAATTTGCTCGCAATATAAAAGGATTAAACCAGTTTTTAAATGAAGCAAGTGGATTAAAAGTATTGGATAGTCTTACTCATGATAGGCCAATTGTTCATTATAAGAAAAAAGAAATCATTTTTCATGAAGGAGATGTTCCCCAACATCTCTTTTTTTTAAATGCAGGAAAGGTTAAAACCTATAAATCTCATGATGATGATGGAAAAGAATACGTAACCCATGTTTACAAACAGGGCGAGTTTTTTGGATATATTCCCTTGCTTGAGCAAGCTAACTACTCTCATTCTGCCATTGTTTTAGAAGAATGTGAAATTTGTCACATCCCCAAAGGAGATTTTTTATCCCTCGTTACTAAAAATCGGGATGTAGCCGTTAAATTTATTAAAATGCTTTCTAATAATGTCACTGAAAGAGAGAAACAACTTTTAAGTTTAGCCTATGATACAGTTCACAAGAGAGTGGCAGAAGCTCTTTTACTTTTAATGCAGCGTTATCAGGAACCAGGAAGAAAGCGCGTGTGTATACCCATCAGTCGTGAAAGTTTAGCAGGAATGGTAGGCACTGCCACCGAGACGGTGATTCGCAGTTTAAGCGAATTTAAACTAGATAAGTTCATTGAGATTGAAGGTCGTGATATTGTTATTTTGAATGCCGAAGGACTCAAAGAAGTTTAATTAACCAAAACTGATTTAAATCAGGTTTTTTCCTTACTTTTGTCATTTTTTGTTTTATCTCATTCTTTTATCCTGAAAATTATGCAAATTATATTGATTCCTACAGATTTTTCTGTAGTGTCGCAGAATGCCATCGAATGGGCCTTAACTTTTTTCAAAAATCAAGAAGGGGGTTACCGAGTTTTATTGCTTAATACCTATCTTGTTCCTTCCTTGCCGGCTCATCAGCTTATTACTATGCATGATGAACTCAGAAAAAAATCAATAGAAGGGCTTGAGCATCAACTACAGCTGGTTACAGAAGCAAATAGACAAAAAAAAGCCTCATTTGAAATTCTTTCTCATATGGGGGCATTAGAAAATGTAATGGCACACATTGTGCAAACCCAACATGTTGATTGTATTGTGATGGGAATGAGCCACACTCAAAACAAGAAGGAAATATTAGAAAAAAACTGTGTTTGTGTTTTAAATCGCCTGCAATGCCCCATCCTCATAGTGCCCGCCTAGTGTTTGTTACCCATTTCTTTACAGAAAGCTTGTTTTCACTTATTGTTTTAAAATGTCTTCTTTTCGGAAGCATTCTATTCTAGCCAGTATTGCTGTTTTTGGATCTCGACTTGCCGGGCTTGTGAGAGAAGTAATTTTTGCTTTTCTTTTTGGGGCACAGCCCGCTCTTGATGCTTTTATTACTGCTTTTCGCATTCCCAACCTTTTACGTGATCTTTTCGCAGAAGGGGCTTTGTCTCAGGCCTTTGTCACTGTTTTTTCCCAAAAGATGCAAACAGAAAATGATGCAAAAGCCTGGGATTTAGCCAATCGAATTTTTGGAGTTTTAATTTTAGTTCTCACTATTTTTGTGGCTTTGGGAATTATTTTTTCACCTTTTATTGTCAGTGGCATTGCCACTGGTTTTGAAGGTGAAAAATTGCAACTCACCATACTACTCAATCGAATTTTATTTCCCTTTATTTTGGTTGTATCCATGGCGGCCTTAGCCATGGGGATGCTCAATGCCAGGGGAAGGTTTGGTCTTCCTCAATCAGCTTCTACTTTTTTTAACATAAGCTCAATCATTACAGGAGTAGGTTTAGCCTATTGTTTTGCACCTCATTTTATAGGAGGAATGGCCAAGTATCTTTTTGGAATGAGTTCAAAACCAGTGGTTACTTGGGAAGAAGCTAGGTTAGCCATTGTGGGAATGGCTTGTGGCGCCCTCATTGGAGGGTTTGTTCAGTGGTTTGTTTTAATGCCTTCCTTGAAAAAAATGGGGTTTCATTTTCACCCCAGCCTCGATTGGAAAAATCCAGATGTAAAAAAAGTTTTTAAATTAATGGTGCCTGCTATTATTGGAGGAGCTGCAGTTCAAATTAATGTGCTCATCAATACTAATTTTGCCAGTTTTTTGAGTGATGGTTCTATTTCTTGGCTTAATTATGCTTTTCGTTTGATGCAATTTCCATTGGGTTTATTTGGTGTTTCTGTTGCCTTGGCTATGACTCCTGCTTATTCAAGAGAGCATGCTAAAAATGATGATGACGCAAAAAATAAAATTTTGTCTGATTCGATCCGGATGATTATTTACCTTTGCGTTCCTGCAACCCTGGGATTAATTCTTTTTGCAAAACCCATTATGGCTCTTATTTATCAATATGGGCAGTTTAGCGCATTTGATACAGAGCAATCAGCTTATGCCCTTCAGGCCTATGCGGTAGGGCTTACCTTTTATTCATTAATTAAAGTGTATCAGCCAGCTTTTTTAGCTTTAGGACGGGCCAAGATTTTGATGGGTGTGTCTTTATTTTCAATTGCAAGTAATATTATTTTAAATTCTTTTTTTGTTTTTTATTTTCATTTGGGTCATTGGGGCCTGGCTTTGGGAACATCAATTGTTGCCGGAATTAATTGGATTTTATTGGCACGTAAATATCGTCATGTAACTTTAGTAAGTTCAAAAGGTATGTTTTCTTTTTTATTTAAGGTTTTTTTCTCTGCTTCTTTTGCTATTGGGGGCATTTATTTTTTATTGAATGACTTTATCACTCGGGCCCCGATGGTTCTTTTTCCTATTGTATTTGCGGGGGTTATTTATATTTTAATAACCATGAAGTTAAATATCGAGGAAGCACTTCTTTTGAAAAAATTTATTCTCAGGAAGAAGGCTGGACTGTTCCAGAAATAATAGTTGGTAATTGGGGTTTAAGATTTTTATCTATCAGCGGATTATAAATGCCATCATGATTTTCCGTGATTGAGCGGAAAATGAAATTTCGGTAGTCAAATCCGAAATTTCATGCTATCTTTAATCCTTATGAAAAGGAGTAATTTTTTTAAGTTCATTCAGAAGGGGTTTTCGGTTCACCCCATGGTTGCTCTTTTGGGGCCTCGTCAGTGTGGTAAAACCACAATGGCACGACATTATATTGCAGAAAATAAAAAACAATATAAAGACATCCATTTTTTTGATTTAGAAGACCCATTTAGTTTTGACCAACTTACCAAAAACCCAAAGCTTATTCTAGAATCACTTTCAGGATTAGTTGTGTTAGATGAAATTCAGAGGGTTCCAGAACTTTTTCCTGTTTTACGAGTGCTGGTCGATCGACCGAAAAGTAGGACTAAATTTTTGATTTTGGGAAGTGCTTCACGGGATTTAATTGAAAAAAGTTCCGAGACACTTGCTGGCCGGATTACATATGTGGAAGTTACCCCTTTTAGTATGAGTGAAACGGGTATCAAAAATTGGGAAACTTTGTGGATACGAGGTGGTTTCCCGCGTTCGTATTTGGCAAAGAACCAAGAAACAAGTTGTCATTGGCGGGAAGAATATATACGTACTTTTTTAGAGAGAGATATACCTCAATTGGGCATACAAGTGCCTGCCAATACCATTCGCCGTTTTTGGATGATGCTAGCCCACTATCACGGTCAAATTGCCAATTTGTCTGAAATAGGAAAGTCACTTGATTTGTCGGATAAAACGGTTCGTCGCTATCTCGATATTCTTAATGGAACATTTATGGTTCGTATTCTTTCCCCTTGGTTTGAAAATATTGGGAAAAGACAGGTAAAACGTCCAAAAATTTTTTTTCGGGACTCGGGCCTTTTTCATCAACTCATGGGGTTCAAAAACAAAAAAGACCTCTTTTATCACCCAAAACTTGGCGCTTCATGGGAAGGATTTGTATTGGAAGAAGTAATTCGTTTTAAGAAAGCCAGGCCCGAAGAATGTTTTTTTTGGAATGTACACGAACAAATGGAACTAGATCTTGTAGTTATTAAAAATGGAAAGCGATTTGGCTACGAGGTAAAATATACACAAACACCACAAATAAAACCTTCGCATCAAAAAATTATCGAGCGTTTAAAGCTAGAAGAACTTGTTTTTATTTGCCCAATCGAAAAACAAATTGATATAAGTAAAAAAATAAAAATAAGAAGTCTTTTAAATTTTTTCGATTAGCACTTCTGGCTGCTTCTTTTTTTATTTTAACTAAATTCAATTTCTTTTTTAGAATTAAGTTTGGTGTGAATGGTACTCCCTTCACCAAACTTTCCAGCTAAAATTTGGGTTGCCAGAGGATCTTGAATGAGTTTTTGAATGGTGCGCTTTAAGGGCCTTGCACCATAGAGAGGATCAAAGCCCATCGTTCCAAGATAATCGAGGACACTCTTATCTAATTCAATTTTCATATTTCTTTTTTCTAAAATTTTTCTTAAAACCCCCACTTGGATATCTACAATTTTTCGAATTTGAGTTTCATCAAGGGCATTAAAAAATATCACATCATCAATGCGATTTAAAAATTCTGGCTTAAAATGATTTTTGAGAATTTGAAATACTTGTTCTTCGGCTTTTTTTATGTTTTTTTCTTCCAAAATAATCTGTGAACCAACATTGCTTGTCATGATGATAACCGTGTTTTTAAAATCGACGGTTCTTCCCTGGCCATCGGTTAATCTACCATCATCTAAGATTTGAAGAAGAATATTAAAAACATCATGATGAGCTTTTTCAATTTCATCCAACAGGAGAACCGCATAGGGCCTACGTCGTACGGCTTCGGTTAAGGTGCCCCCTTCTTCATATCCTACATAGCCAGGAGGGGCACCAATAAGGCGAGCAACGCTATGTTTTTCCATAAATTCCGACATATCAAGACGCACCATGGCTTGCTCGTTGTCAAAAAGAAACTCTGCTAGGGCTTTGGCGGTTTCGGTTTTTCCAACGCCTGTTGGGCCTAAAAATAAAAAGGAACCAATCGGTTTGTTAATATCTTGCAAACCCGCACGTGATCTGCGTACGGCATTGGATACCTTTTGAATGGCATGATCTTGGCCTACCACTCGTTTTTCTAAACGCTTTTCCATGTGGAGTAATTTTTGGGTTTCAGCCTCCAGCATGCGCGAAACAGGAATGCCAGTCCACCTGGCCACAATTTCTGCTATGTCTTCGTCGCCTACTTCTTCACATAAAAGTTTGGTATCTTTTTGAACTTCAGCCAGTTTTTTGTTTTCTATGGTCAGTTTTTGAGAGAGCTCATGAAGCTTCCCGTATTTAAGTTCTGCTGCTTTATTGAGATCACCATTTCGTTCGGCTTTTTCAGCAGCTATTTTTGTAGATTCAATTTCTTCCTTGATTTTTCGAATGGTTTGAATGGCTCCTTTTTCATTTTGCCATTGAAGTTTAAGTTTATTTATTTTTTCACCAAGTTCAGATAATTCTTTTTTAATTTTAGAAAGACGCTCAGAAGCTTTGGAGGTCTCTTCTTTGCTTAAAGCTTGTTTTTCAATTTCAAGTTGGATTTTTCGTCTTTCGAGTTCGTCTAACTCTTGAGGCATGGAAGCAATTTCAATCCGGAGTTTAGAAGCTGCTTCGTCTACCAAATCAATGGCTTTATCGGGAAGAAAACGATCGGTAATATACCGGTGCGAAAGAGTGGCTGCTGCAACCAATGCAGAATCCTGAATGCGAACCCCATGATGAATTTCGTATCGTTCTTTTAATCCACGTAAAATGGCGATAGTATCTTCTACAGTTGGTTCCTTTACAAACACGGGCTGAAAGCGACGTTCTAAAGCTGCGTCTTTTTCGATGTATTTTCGATATTCATCAAGTGTTGTAGCTCCCACGCAACGCAGCTCGCCGCGGGCGAGAGCGGGCTTGAGCATATTGGAAGCATCCATGCTGCCCTCGGCACTACCAGCACCCACTAAGGTGTGTAGCTCATCAATAAAAAGAATCACTTCACCCGCAGATTCTTGAATTTCTTTAAGGACGGCTTTAAGCCTGTCTTCAAATTCTCCCCGATACTTGGTTCCTGCAATTAAAGCTCCCAAATCCAGGGCCACAACTTTTTTGCCTTTTAAAGTTTCGGGAATGTCTCCATTTACAATGCGGCCAGCTAGTCCTTCAACAATGGCAGTTTTCCCAACTCCTGGTTCTCCAATAAGCACCGGATTATTTTTTGTACGTCTGGAGAGAACTTGCACTACACGTCTTACTTCTTCATCGCGTCCAATCACAGGATCTAATTTGCCACGTGTGGCAAGCCCAGTTAAATCTCTGGCATAGCGTTCCAGGGCTTGATATTTATTTTCTGGATTTTGATCTGTAATGCGTTGATTTCCCCGAATAGAAACCAATACAGAAAAAATAACATCCTTGGTGAGGCCATGGTTTTGTAAGATCTTAGAGGCAGCTAAATCTTTTTGTTCGGCAATGGCAATAAGCAGATGCTCTGTTGAAATAAAATCATCCTTTAAGCGGTTGGCTTCTTTTCCTGCTTCATTCATGATGATGCGAATTTGAGGTGAGAGGTATTCGCCCGCAGCTCCTTTAACAGTGGGGATTTTATCTAATAATACTTCTAAATCAGAAATTATTTGGGAGGGGTTTTTACCCAGCTTTTGAATGATGGGAATAATAATGCCTTCTTTTTGATGAAGCAAAGTCCAAAGAAGGTGCTCGGGCTCAACTTGTTGATGTGTGCGTTCGAGTGCTAAATTTTGTGCATCAGCTAAAGCTTCGCCCGCTTTGGTTGTAAGTTTGTCAGTACGCATAGAGATTTTTCATTTTATTCAGAATGACAAAAAATTATTCTTTACGGAATGCAAAATAATACATGCTTGGGCCTCTGGCTAATCCCACCCTCACGACTTGCCCGGTTTGAAGAAGGCCCCATTTAGCCTGAAAATCGTTGAGACTACGAATGGGTTGCCCATTCATTTCTAACAAAAGATCTTGGGGTCTAATGCCAATAGAAGCTGCTAGCCCTTGCGGATTAATAGCGTGAACTACCACTCCAAATCGAAGGGTGGCTTTTTCTTGTGGAGTTAAATCCCTTAAACTCATCCCCAGAAAATCCTTGGTGGAACTACTCTGGGCTTGTTCTGCATTTTCCAAAGAACTTAAAGTAAGCTTTTCTTGATAGCGATCTTTGCCACGTAAAAACTCAACTGTAACCTCTGTGCCAGGAGACGTCTTAGCTACTAAGTTAGGAAGGGAATGAGAATTGTCAACCTTCTCTCCATTGAATTTTACAATCAAATCTCCTTCTTGCATTCCAACTTTGGCAGCAGGGCTATTTGGAACAATTTCACCAACTAAGGCCCCTGTAGGTTTATCTAGCCCTAACTTAAGAGCCTCATCTGAAGTCATTTCACGAATAGAAACCCCCAACCAGCCACGGGATACTTTGCCCGTAGAAATAAGTTGGGGTACAACTTCCTTAGCTAAATTAATGGGGATTGCAAAACCAAGGCCTTGGCCAGAGGCAATGATGGCAGAATTAATTCCTACCACTTCACCATCTGTGTTAAAAAGAGGACCACCACTATTGCCAGGGTTAATCGAGGCATCGGTTTGAATAAAATCATCATAAGGTCCGGCTCCTAAAACACGGGCCTTGGCTGAAACAATACCCGCAGTAACGGTTTGCCCCAAGCCAAAGGGGTTTCCAACGGCTACCACCCAATCGCCCACTTCGAGAGCGTCAGAATCACCCAGGGTGGCAAATGGAAATTTTTCTTTTGCAAGCAGTTGAATCACAGCTAAATCCATTTTGGTATCACGTCCTAAAATTTTAGCTTTAAGTTCTCGTCCATCTTCCAAATTAACAACAATTTCATCGGCTCCCTCAATCACATGATTATTGGTTAAAATAACTCCATCTTGGTTAATAATAAAACCAGTGCCTAAACTATTTTGAAGTTTTTTCTTGGCAGGGGCGCGGTCTTGCGGAAATTGTCTGAAGAAAGGGCTAAAACCTTCCCAAGGATTGTTTTTGACTGCAATCTCTTTTAAAGTGGCAATGTTCACCACAGATGATTTTACGTTTTTAACCAACTCTGCAAAGCTTGTTGGTCTTGCAATGCTTAAGGCACTTGGAATTTTAAAAGATTCTGTGAGAGTTGTGTTTTGAGTTGGTGAAGATGGAGGTGTTTGAGACCCCGTTTGGTTTTGATTGTCATGACGATTAAACCAATCATCAAAACAAGAAACAAGAACTCCAAGAGATAAAAAGCCAAACAAAAATAGAGGAAGAATTTTAAAAAAACGTCCCATGTTCATGATTGTTTCCTTTCACTGACCTCAACATATTGGATACGAAGTTCATAAAGGATTTGTGTTAAAAGTTTTTTTTCATCATCGCTTAAATTGCCTTTTGTTTTTTCTTCAAGCATTCCTAAAATATCGATGGTTTGTTTAGCTGAAGTTAAATTAACTTGGGGCTTATTATTAGCTGGATGAGGGATCATGCCAAGGCTAATTTGTATAGAGGAAGCCAGTGAAAGGATGAAGGTAGGAAAGTTGATTTCAAATGGGGCTTGAGAAGCTTGCGTTTTTTCATTGTCTGTCATAGTTCACCTCTAGCCTATGCATGCCACGTTTGATGCAGAATATCAAGTTGCCCTCCATGCTGCTTTAAAAGCCGGGGAAGTTGTTGAAAAATATTTTCATCAAACTGTTGCCGTTCGCCATAAATCCAAAAATCAACCTGTAACCGTTGCCGATGATGAAGCTAACGCAATCATCCATCAGTTAGTTTTTAATTCTTTTCCAAAGGATGGATGGCTTTCCGAAGAAACCAAGGATAATCATTTGAGGCTAAGTTGCAACCGTGTTTGGATTGTAGATCCGCTGGATGGTACTAAGGAATTTATTAATTCTATCCCGGAGTTTGCCATCTCCATTGCCTTAGTTGTAAAGGGGCGGCCCGTTGTGGGAGTAGTTTATAATCCCATCACCAAGGAAATGTTTTCAGCTCAAGTAGGGAAGGGGGCTTTTTTAAATCAATTGTCCATTCATGTTTCATCCCAAAGTGATCTTGTACAGGCTAAAATTTTAGCAAGCCGTTCTGAGCTTGCGCGTGATGAATGGAAATCCTTTGAAGGTGTTTTTCATATAGTGCCTGCCGGGGGCATGGCCTATAAAATGGTTTTAGTAGCGTGTGGTAAATGTGATGGAAGTTTTAGCCTGCAACCTAAAAGTGAGTGGGATATTTGTGCAGGGCACTTAATTGTAGAAGAAGCTGGAGGAATGGTAACCCAATTGGATGGATCTGCTTTTGTTTATAATCAAAAAAATGTGAGAGTTATGGGGATTGTTCATTCTAATAGTTTATTGCATTCACAAATTTTGAAAAAAATATCCTAGATTTCCTTTGATTTCCAAGGTTATTAGGACTAGTGCTGCATTCCTCACAAGGAGCTTCTATGAATATTGCAGGCAATGAATTGCGCAAAGGAATGGTGATTCAATACGAAAATAAATTATGGGTGGTGATGGTTGTTACCCACCGCACCCCTGGTAACCTGCGTGCTTTTGTACAAGCTAAATTTAGAAATATTCGTGATGGATCTCAAAAAGATTTTCGTTTTTCATCCACCGAAAAACTAGAGCGTCTTTCCATGGTCGAGCGCAAAATGCAGTATCTTTATGGTGAGGGAGATTCTTTTCATTTCATGGACACTGAAAATTTTGAACAATTAGAAATTTCTCGTGATGTGATGGGGGATGCTGCACGTTATGTGTATCCAGAACTTGTGATTGTCATTGGTCTTGTAGAAGGGGTGCCTGTTACTATTAATCTTCCACAAACCATGGAGTTTCAAGTGGTAGAGACCGATCCAGAAATTAAATCAGCAACGGCTTCAGCTTCTTATAAATCTGCCAAGTTATCCAATGGACTTACTGTTCAAGTTCCTCAATTTATTCGCCAGGGGGATACGCTTAAAATTAATACCGAAACAGGCGAGTATCAAGAACGCGTTAATAAAAAGTAATCATTCACAATTTTTTGCACTTGGATTTTTGATGCAGGTTGCCCATTGCTTGGCCATTTATTTTGGCCAGACATGGAAAGGAATACAAAAAAGGGTATTTCTATTCCAGAACCCGTTTCCATTAAAAAGTGGTCGGGAACATTTACCACTCGTATTGATTCCCAAACTCATCGTTTGCTGGCTGTAAAAGCAAAACAAAAAGGGAAGCTTTTAAGTAAATTTATCCAAGAAATATTGCAACAAGCTGTGGCGTAAATTAAGAAATGCGTTTTACATCTTCTGGGGAAGAAATACACAAATCGAGTTTTTTGATAAGGCCATTGTGTAGTTTGTAGACTACTCCGTGTACCGATAGTGGCTGGCCCGCTTTCCAAGCTTCTTGCACACTGTTGGTACCGCACACGTTTAAAACTTGCTGGTGGATATTAAGTTCGCACAACCGGTTGATGCGTTGATCAAAATCGGAGATTTTTTCAAGTTCAACTTTGTTGCGCAGAGATAAATCTTTGATGTGTTTAAGCCAATGATCAATGAGTCCCAGTTTTTTGTTTTCAAGTGCACCTTTCACTCCACCACATCCATAATGCCCGCAAACAATAATGTCTTTGACGTGAAGAAATTCTACGGCAAATTGAATAACCGAAAGACAGTTTAAATCAGAGGGAATGATTTGGTTGGCAATATTACGATGAACAAAAACTTCGCCTGGATTTAAGCCCACAATGGTATTGGCTGGTACCCGTGCATCCGAGCAGCCAATCCACAAATATTGAGGATTTTGAATCCCCACCAAATTTTGAAAATAGTGGGGGTTATCGATGATGCATTGTTTGGCCCATGCTTTATTGTTGGCTAAAAGTCGATCAATGGAGTTCATCAAATCTCCTTTAAGTAAAGTTGTTATCAAATGTACATTCTGGCAGTATCAAGAACGCGTTAATAAAAAGTAAATTAACAATTGTCTTCACTTGGTTTGTTTCGATAGAAAACTTTTTTCAAAAAATGAACACTCCAAATAATAACACCCACAATCCATAAAGTAGAGGCCCCAGCCAAATGGGGAAAATAACTTTTAACGAGAGGAGCTGCAAGCCGGCTTACAAGAGCCAAAATAAAAAAGATGATTAAAAACAAAAGACCTCTTGAACGCACCTCTAAGGAAAGATCATAACCCCCATGCGAAAGAGTAACCCGTGTAGCCACTGTAAAAATCATCAACGATACAGAGCCAATAAATAAAATGTGAGCCCCATGAATGGCATAATAAGGCCAAAAAACACCAGGCCATAGTCCAATAACAAACATCCAGGCAGAAATCCATAAGCACCAACTGAAGATGCCCGCAGTTTTAGGAATGTGATGGATTCTCCATTGATTGATGACAATCACAAGAATGAGAAAAGCTCGTAAAAAACGTCCTGCTTGAAAAAACCCTTTTGCTTCTATCAAGAAAGAAAACAAAAGGAGAAAACCTAAAACAATAAAAGTAGTAATTTTTTTCCCATCAAATTTATTTTTTTGCCCCTCTTGAATATTTGATAAGCCTGTTTTTTTAAGCCCTAAAAGGGCTGGAATGAGTTGGGTGCCAACTCCTAGGACTAAGCATGAAACAAGCCCATAATTTAAAAATAAACGGGCTAAGGCTAAGTGTGTGCCCATCAATAAACACACATGAGCTAAAAGAGATCCGATAAATCCAAAAGCAATCAGTACAAAAGAAGGGGGAGGATAAAATTTGCATTCAAGAAGGCGTGTTCCCATGAAGTAAATAATGAAAAAGATTTCAAGAACTGAGGTAAGGTGAAAAAGCGTCCGCTGTGTTAAAAATGCACTTAAAAAAATTGTTAAAACAAGAAAAAGCAGAATGCTTTTTTCTAAAAAAGTAGCAGAATGGGTTCCTGTAAAACGGGGAATGGCTGTCATCAAAAAACCAAGAGCCACAGTCATGACAAAACCAGTGGTCATCAATTCTGTATGAATAAGTCCTGGATAGAAATGAATGAAATGAAAATGAAAGGCAATCCATAAGCCTGTGCCTATAATGCCAAAAAAAATGCCAATAGGAAAAAACCATTGATAGGGATCAGAGTGTTGCTTCATTAAAATTGTGCCTGGGTTGATACATACAAGAAATCGGAATGCTCTGTTATGCCTTGATCAGTGAGAAAGGGCCCAGGAATAAAATGTCCATATCCAGCTCCTACCTCAAAATATTCATTCATAATCCATTTTCCCTGAATATCAATTTCGTGGCCTGCAATTTTACCTAAACCAGCGCCACCTGCATAAAAGCCCGCAAAGGTATCACCTGCTGAGTCATTTTTATCTACTGCCAAGAGATGGTATCCAGTTGATGCATTAAATTTACCTGGCTTAATACTGAAAATAAAAGCTCCATCATGCATATTGCTCCAAGGAGTTAAGTCCATCATGCCATACTTGTTATGATTGGTAGGAAAAAGGTTGTTAAACTTGGTATAACGGGCTGTTGTTGAGTTATCTCCTGTGGCATAGTTATATTCAAATCCAAGACGTGGTTTCCAATTGGCATCAAAAGTGTAACCCAAGGCTCCATGCCCAGCAAAAGCTAAAACACTGTTCGAACCAAATTTTCCTAGCTGTGCCGCACCTTCTACACCAACATCAATTCCATTTTTAAACTTGGAAGCAATTCGGGTACCCAATGTATGAACACTTAAAGTATCTCCAGTGCCAGCTGCGGCTCCAGTTGCTCCATTATTGTCTTGCAGCACAAAGTAATATCCATCAAGAACTCCACTTGGAAATTTTTTCCAGGTTCCGTAAATTCCTCCAAAGTATTGCCCATCACCTGTGTTGGTAGGGGTTTTGTTGGTAACAAAAGCTAATGCTGTTAATCCCCAGTTTTCAGGTTGATAAGAAATAAGAGCTCCATCAAGTGAACGGCCTACGTTACTCCAATCAACAGCTCCCACTAATCGTTCTTCGCCCAGTTTTACTTCCTGACGACCAGCACGAATCATCAGAGGATTTCTGCCGATCTCAGTTATATCGATGTACCCCTGGTGTAAATCGATACCTTCATCATCTCCAACAGCCAGGGGAGAGGCAGCTGTTTCTTCGCCAAAGTCGCGAGAATCTTGCCCTTGCACAAGAAAGCTCACATGATCGGTTGGTTTAAAAAATAATCCAAAACGATTGCGCAACAAAACTGATAAATCTTCTTCTGTACTTGCAACAACATTGGGAATTGATTGTGTGAGGTTTCGTCTCACTTCGGGACGTACCCGGGCTTGCCCTGTAAACTTCACTTTATCTCCAACCCATAATCCATCTTTTTTCATCACAACTTCTTTTGCCTTAACGGTTTCTACTCCTTTTTGTTGATCTTTAAGCATATCAGCTTTGAGTTCAGCTTTAATTTCTTCACGAAACTGGGTTGCTAATTCTTTTTTAAGTTCAGCTTTAATTTCGGCCTTCAGTTTTTCTTTATCAATGCCCTCGGCATGACTTATTAAAGGAAATAACAAAACAAGACTGATAAGAATGATAGAGTATTTTTTCATAAAGTTCCTTTCATGAAGGGAAAATTTTGTTTTTTAAGAATTTCTACAATTGAATTTGCAGCATTTTGTAATCCTTCTTCAGAATGAAGAATAACACCTCTTTCATCCAGCAAGGTAATGGCAGAGGTATGATTAAAACCACCATCTGGAAGTGGTCTGTAAGTATAGTTAAGTAATGCAGCTAAATCTCGTACATGATTTTTTGATGGAAAAACTAATTTCCATCGGGAAAGATCTAAATGATGTTGTTTTGCCAGCTTGTATAAAACAACAGAAGTGTCATGTGCAGGATCAAAGCTAATCAGCAAAATTCTAATTTTGTCGCGGATTTTTGAATCTAGTTTGGAATCCATTTTTTTCAGGACATCAATAAAAAGAGGGCAGCTATAGTCACAAGAAGCGTAAAACATGCTGACAACAACGGGATGTCCTTGAAAAACATTAAAGTCCATTTGTTTGCCATCTTGATCAGTTAAAATGGTTTGGTAGTCATAAAGAGAATTTCCTTGGACAGTTTGTGCCCAAGATAATGAGAAAGGGGTTATTAAAATAATTAAAATAAGAAAAATTATTTTCATTTATGATTTTTTTTCATCTTGAGCACATCGAAAACCCAAGCTGGATGTTGTGTAATGGGCTTTCAATGAAGTTCTAAAGGCTATACGCATAAAGCTGGCATAATCATCTTTTTCTGTAGCAACCAGTGCCCCCGCTCCACAAAACCTGTTTTTATCGGGGCTTGTGGCATTTTCGCGATTATCACTGGAAACAAGGCTGCTATTGAAATCGAGAACCCATTCCCATACAAGGCCATGTAAATAATAAACACCCCAGTAATTGGGTGGGCTTTGCCCCACCTTGGGAAAAACAGAAGGTGTTGGCTTTGTATACCAATCGAGGATGCGATTTCTCCACTCTAAATCTTTACGGGCATCTGGTTTTTTATCGCTAGCACCAGCAACATATTCCCATTCATTTTCTGTGGGCAGTCTTTTACCTTCTGATTCGCAATAAGCTTTGGCTGCAAACCAGCTTACTTGGGTTACTGGTTGTTCCCCATTTATTTTATTGCCCAGACTTATTGGTGTGACCCAGTGAGACAGATATTGTTTATCAGCAAAAATTCTTTTGATGTGATCACGTCTCCATTGGGGATTTTTTTTTACAAACTGGAGAAACTGGGCTTCCGTAACAGGAAATTTATTCATCCAAAAAGTATGAACAGGAATTTCTCGTTCTTTGGGGGAAGGAGGGTAGAAGGGTTTTAAAATCCCTCCTACCACATAAGCCATCCCTTTTTCAGCCGATTGGGCAGCCAGGATCAACCCAAACTGCCCAATACAAATAGCGGCTAGAAGGAGAAGACGCATTATTTTGCAGCTCCCGGGGGACGGAGTGTTGCTTCACGTACCACTTTTACTTCTTCTGTATCTACTACTCCCCCTTTGTTTTCCCATGAATTCAAAACAAAGGTAAGAATATGTGCCACTTCATCATCATTTAACTGACTCATGGGAGGCATGGTTGAATTATAATCCCGACCGTTTACTTTAATGGGGCCACTTAAACCGTTAAGAATGGCAGCAATGAGTTTTTGTTTATCCCAACCATTAACAATATCGGAGTTGGCCAATGGAGGAAAAACTCCTGGAATGCCAATGCCATTATTTTGATGGCAAGTAGAGCAAGTTCCCATAAACAGATTTTTTCCAGCTTCAATTTGCATTTCTTTGGTGAGAGTTCCTTTTTTTGAAGCTGCTGCAGCTTGTGCAATAGCTTGGGTTTGTTCTGCTTTGTCTGCTAAATAAACGGAATCAACTTCTTTTCCAGAATACATTGCCTTGTTTTCATCACCCTCAACTTTCATCATGCCTAGGGCTCCTTTGTTGAAGGCGCGAAAAATTGAGTGATCAACAAGAATATAGGTTCCAGGAATTTCAGCTTTATATTCTACAATGGCTGAGCCCCCTGCGGGGACAAGAGTTGTTTGTACATTTTCTTGATAACGGGTGCCGCCTTCGGTGAAAACTTTATCAAAAACTTCACCAATGACATGGAAAGAACTTATAAGATTTGGACCCCCATTTCCTATAAAGAGACGCACCGTTTCTCCAACCTTGGCTTTAATGGCTTTATCTCCAACCAAAGCTCCTTCAGAACCATTAAAAAGAACATAAGTGGCATTTTCTTCGATGGCTTTTTGCATATCGAAAGGTTGAAGTCCTTTTTCGCGGTACTTGCCCACGGTGTAAAAATCGCCCTGGACAATGTAGTATTCTTTATCAACGGGTGGAAGACCTTCAGGGGGTTCTACAAGAATTAGTCCATACATTCCATTAGCTACATGCATGCCTACAGGTGCTGTTGCGCAATGGTAAATATATAATCCCTTGTTTAAGGCTTTAAATGTAAATTGAGACTCGTGCCCTGGAGCTGTGAAAGAACTTGTAGCCCCACCACCTGGTCCTGTTACTGCATGGAGATCAATATTGTGTGGCATTTTATTATCGGGATGGTTTTGGAGATGAAATTCAACAGTATCACCTTGCCTGACACGAATAAATTTTCCAGGAACATGACCACCAAAGGTCCAAAAAGTATAATCCACACCATCGGCAATGGGCCTGGTTACTTCTTTTACTTCAAGATGTGCGATGATTTTTGCTGGATAATTTCTTTTGATAGGTGGAGGTACATTGGGGGCATCTGTTAGAATGGCCTCAATAGGATCTCCGGAGTGACAATTCATCATGGTGAGTGATAATCCAAGCATGATCATGAGAAACTGATTCATAAAGGATCCTTTTTAACAACTGGGTTGTGGCAGCACATAAATTTTTTCTAATTGATCAATGATATTACAAAGTTTTTCAATTTGTTTTTTATCATTTTCAGTTTCGCTTGTAATCAATTTTTTGCACAGTTCTTCTTGTTGTTCACCAGTAAAAGATTGATCTGCATCTGGGAGAAAAAAATTATCCTCTTTTAAAATATGTTCATTGAGTAAACCAATAAGATTTCTGGCTTGTATCATGAATTTTGGAGAAGGGATTGCATCAGTTGATTCGGCCAAAGCTTGGCCCATGGCTTCTACATAACCTGTTTGTAAAAGATGTTCCTCCATAATTTCTTTGGTATCAATGTAGTGAAGTAAAATATTTGCTTCCTTTCCGTGATGATAGTGGTTTGCATACACAGTCATAAAATTTGTGATTTGTTCTAAATGGATCAGAGGTACTTTCTGTTTTTTTTCTAGGGCAGTACAGAGAGTATCTAAAATTTTAAGTCCTCTTAAAATAACCTGATGTTCTTTTTTTAACAAGTCGGTGCCTTTCATAGTTTTTTCCCTCACTTGTACTTTGAATCAGATGAGAAAAAGAGAAGTATGATTTATGTCATAAAAGCTTGTTTTTTTTGAATATTTTATGGGTTAAGGGTTAACCCTACAACTTGACGAAGAGTAGACATGTTAGGAATTTCGATGTATTTATCCTGAGTATCAATGAGTTTTTGTTTTGACCAAGTACTTAAAATGCGGATCACTGTTTCGACAGTTGATCCTACCCTATCAGCAATATCCTGACGAGTGAGGGGAATAGTAATGCGGCTTGTGGAACCATAGGTGTTTTGAATACGCTCCAAAAGATCTAACAAAAAAATGGCAATACGTTTTTCGGTAGAATCAAAAGACATAACACGATCACTATGGGCTTGTCTGATGCGTTCTCCAAGTTGTGCAATTAAAATTTGTCCTACTTTGGGATGAAGAAGAAAAAAATCCTGAAATGTTTTTGCCTCAATTTTCATGACTGTACTTTGTTCTAAGGCAATGGCATTTACTGGATAAAATCCTCCTTGCATGACTACTGCTGCTCCAAACATTTCTCCACGCATGAGGAGATGAACAATCCTTTCTTTTCCATCAGGATGAGAGCGAACCAGTTTTGCGCTTCCTGAGAGAATAATATACACATGGGTTGCCTGGTACCCCGCAGAAAAGGCATGTTCACCACGTTTGAGATGACAGATGGTACATTTTTCAGATAAGACGACCATTTCGCTTTGGTTGAGTTGCGAGAAAATAGAAATATTTTTCATGTAAGAGGAAATTTTTTTATCCATAAGTGCCTTAGCTCTCCTTAATTATTTTTATGATAAAAATCATATTGAAAACCAATTGAAGTCATAATTACTTATTTTGCTTATTGGTACATTAAGCACATCAAAGGAGGCAACGTTATGCATCATATCTTAACTCAAAAGGTCATACCAGTTGTTTTGTTTTTTGCGGTTGTTTCAATGCTTCTGTCGTTTTCTGTAACAGCAAGCGCAAAATCATCAACAGTCTTGACTCAACAAGAAGTCGAAAAAATTGTCGATAATAAAATAGCAGCACAACAAAAAGAGGACAGCTGGATTAAAAAATACAATGTTAAACCTATACTCAAAACATTTGTTCAGTACAGCCTTGATTTAGACACCAGTGCCCATCAGAGACGAACAACCACACAGTGGGATAACGCTTTTGATCTAACACGGTTCTATTTTGGTTTTGATGCTGATCTCACAAAACATATCATGGTGGAAGTGAAGGCGGATATTAACGCCAAGGCAGCTGCGGGCGCCCAAGACTCCGATTTTGATATTTTTCTTAAAACAGGTTTTCTTGAATTTGGGAATTTCGAATCTGCACCCGGACTCAAATTTGTTGTGGGTCAAGCGGATCTTCCATGGATTGGCTATGTGGAAGGGGTATGGGGTTATCGAATGCAAGGGCAGATTTTAACCGACTATGAGCGCTATCTTGCTTCCACAGACGTGGGGGTTGGCGTCAAATACGAATTCCCAGAAAAATGGGGCGATCTGCACTTTTCGTTTGTTAACGGAACAGGATTTAATACCGGTCCAGAAAACGATAATTATAAGGATTTTCACCTACGTGCAACCGTTAAACCCCTTGCTAACAAGAACTTCTTTGTTTCCGCCCTTGGGGTTGTTGGTTTTACAGGAAGTAGTTCCAACGATCATGAACGATTTGCCGGATTGATTGGATATAAAGACAAAGAACACGGAACCATCGCTGGTGAGGTTTTATATGCTATTGATCCCGCAGCTAACCTTGCCGCTCGTCATCCAAGCTTAGCTGCTTTAACCGGTAACGCGAAAGGGCTTGGTTTTTCTGGGTTTGGCGAACTCAAATTCTTTTGGTGGGAAGATCCCTGGGATCGTTTTTCTATCATCGGACGGGTTGATTTTCTTGATCCCGACGGAAGCACAGACAATAATTACCATTATCACGGTATTAGTGGCCTGGCTTACACACTCAACGACCATTTTAAATTTCTCATCGACCATGACTGGAGCAGTTATCAGGCGGGTGCCGGTCAACGGGGAAATAATACCTTATTCTTTCAAATGGAAGCAAAGTTATGACGCAACAGAAGAAAAAGGATCATCAAGAAACAGAAATATCGGATAGCGTTGCTATTAAAACGCGCCGAGATTTTTTGAAAAATCTCAAAGATGTGGGCGCGTGTGCTCTTGTTACCGCCATTGCCAGTGGGGGTATCATGAGTTCCTTTTTATCCATGACAGATGCCGTTGCTTCTGCCCCAGGTGGAAGCCGTGCTCTCACAAAGAGAAAATACCGATACGGAATGGTTATCGATACGCGCCGATGTGTTGGTTGTAAGGCATGTATGGTTGCATGCAAAGTAGAAAACAAAACGCCACCCGGAGTTTCTTACACCATTGTATCTAGTCATGCTCTAGATCGTCCTGATGAGAAACCTGTTTTTACAACCAAACCCTGTTTTCATTGCGAACACCCTCCGTGTGTTGATGTTTGTCCAGTGAGTGCCACCTTTAAGCGTGATCAAGATGGTATTGTGGTGGTTGACTACGACCGCTGCATTGGCTGTCGCTATTGTATTACCGCATGTCCATACGGAGCCCGGTATTTTGACTTTGGCGAAAACTATACCATGACTGAGTCGGGTCCTTTCAAAAAAATTCCTTCACCAGAATACAATCAATTTCGCAAGCGGGAGGAGGGATCTTCACCAATTGGCAATGTAAGAAAATGTACTTTTTGTCTCCATTTTCAAGATGCCGAAGGTCGCTATGACAAGGAGAGCGGTCGTTGGCCGTCCTGCGCCAAAACTTGCACGGGGCACGCAATTTTCTTTGGTGACTTCAACGATCCAGAAAACGAGGTTGCTCGTCTTATCAGAGAAAGACAGCCGATTCGTCTGAAAGAAGAGTTGGGAACACAGCCCAATGTTTATTACTTATTGTAGGAGTTTAAAATGAAGCAAGTTACTTGTTGTGAAAATCAAACAGCGTGTGGATTAAAAAAGATTTTTTGGTATCTTGGAGGATTTCTTTTTCTGATCGGTTTATATGGTTGGATTGACCGTTTGTGGTATGGCCATCTGCACGCAAATTATGGAAATGTTGTAACTTGGGGACTTTGGGTGTCTCTTTATATTTATTTTATCGGTTTATCTGCGGGCTCTTTTTTAATTTCATCGCTGGTCTACGTATTTAATTTTAAGCAGTTTGAGCGAATTGGCTGGGTGGCCCTTTTAACCGCTATTATCACTCTGCTGATGGCTTTGTTTTCCATTTGGGTTGATCTTGGCCACATGGAGCGTGCGTGGAAGGTGATGATCTTTGCCAATTTTAAGTCCCCTATGGCCTGGATGATCTGGCTCTATTCAGCCTACTTTCTTTTGTTACTGGTGGAAACATGGTTTCTTTTACGAGGAGATTTGGTGCGTCAAGCCAGCCTCTCTGGGTTACCTGGAAGGGTGTTTCATTTTCTCTCTTTTGGATCGCCAGCTCCCTCCGAAATAACACAGAAACGTGACCTCAAAATTGTGCGTATTTTAGCTACAATTGGTGTTCCTGTGGCTGTGATGTTTCATGGAGGGGTTGGCGCTCTCTTTGGCGTGGTTGCAGCCAGGCCCCACTGGCATAGCGGACTTTTTCCCATTTTGTTTCTTCTTTCCGCCCTTGTGAGTGGTGGTGCTCTCCTTATAGTGGTTACCTCCATTTTTCAAAAAGGGTTTGAAGCAAATCGTGATACCATATTTGCTCTTGGCAAACTTGTTCTTGGATTGCTGCTTCTTGATCTTTTATTTCAATTCTCGGAAATACTTGTTGCCTTTTATGGCGGTATTCCAAGTCATGTGGAGGGACTTAAGCTTGCTCTTTTTGGTCCCTATGCGTGGGTTTTTTGGGTTTGGCAAATCGGTATTGGTACTGTTATTCCTGTTATTTTGCTTACCACTAAAACACGGCATCAGGTTGGTTGGGTTGCATTGGCGGGCCTTCTTTTGGTGATTGGTTTTATTGGCATGCGGCTTAACATTGTGATTCCAGGTTTAGCAGTAGAAGAAATCAAGGGATTAACAACAGCCTATGTATCAACACGTGTGGCAACCAATTATTTTCCTAGTGTGAGCGAATGGCTGCTATCGGCTGGTATTGTAGGTTTTGGGTTGCTCCTTTTTGGTTTGGGTGAACTTTTTCTCTCAAAAGAAAATAAGCTGACGGAAGATGAGGTGTAGATTATGTACGTGTTTGATAAGAAAATGGGCCGAAGAAAATTTATCAAAGTAATGGGCGCCTCTGTGGCTGGAGCCGTTGCAAGTAGCGCTTTAACGGGATGTGTTAGTTTAGGATCCAAGGAACATTCAATTCCGACCAATGAGTTGGGGATAAAAGAATGGGGACGTGAGGCAGGCGAATGGATTCCTTCCTGTTGTAATATGTGTGGCGGACAATCGGGGATTTTGTGCCATGTGGTAGATGGTGTGGTGGCCAAAATTGAGCCTAATCACTGGAACCCAAACAACTATTCCAATATTTCTTCTGATTTTTTTGATGGCTATACGGAAGAGTATGGTTGTAAGGACGGGGGAGCCCTCTGTCCCAAGGGAAATGCCGGTATCGCCCAGCTTTATGATTCTGATCGAATTAAAACACCACTTAAACGAACCAATCCCGATCGTTCACCAGGTGCTGATCCAAAGTGGCAGGAGATTAGCTGGGATACGGCACTGAATGAAATTGCCGATAAATTAAAAACACTTTACGATGCGGGTGAGGCCCACAAACTTTTATGGATAAGTGAAGATCATAGTTTTACCCATATTCAGGGTGATTTTTGTGAACTCTTTGGCACTCCTAATTATTCCATGCACTCAAATTTGTGTGATGTTGCCAGGAAGGCCTCATTTAAGACGGTATTGGGGCATGATCGGCCATTGCTGGATGCTCTTCATTCAAAATATATCCTCCTTTTTGGATGGAACCCCACCTCGGCTATCAAGTGGGTTCATCTGCCACGTATTATCACACAGGGGATCGAGCGGGGAGCTAAGCTTGTGGTGGTTGATCCCTATCTCTCAGATACGGCTGCCAAGGCACAAGAATGGATTTCGTTGCGTCCTGGAACTGATGGGGCGTTGGCATTAGCAATGGGTCATGTGATTGTCAAAGAAAAATTATATGATGAGGAGTTTGTTAACACTTGGGTTTCTGGTTTTGAGGAATACAGTCAGTACGTTGCTGATAAAACCCCTCAATGGGCCGAACAAATTACAACTGTGCCAGCAAAGACGATTGAGCGTATCGCGCGAGAACTGGCAACCACCAAGCCAGCTTTGGTGGATGTTTGGAGCGGCCCTGGCCAGCATACCAACGGGGTGCAGGGAGGAAGAGCAATTGTCGCCTTGAATGCCCTTATTGGCACTATTGACCGCCCCGGTGGCATGGTAATTCCCAACAAAAGTGGCAATAAACATGGGCATGTAGATGCCAATGAACAAGCAGCTCTCACAGGGGAGAATCCACGATTTGATGAGTTAAAAAAATATCCTTTGGGGCATAAATCGGGCGTTTATACACGAACGTTTAGCAATTTGGAGCAGGGGGCTGGTCCATATTCTCCAAAAATGGCCGTCATTGTGTTTCAAAATCCAGCCATGTCGGTTCCTGGAAATTTGGTTCCAAAGGCACTGGCCAAACTTGAGACAGTTGTTGTTATTGATACGATGCTGAGTGAAACAGCCATGCTGGCCGACTATGTTTTGCCAGGTACTACTTATCTTGAACGATACGATCTCAATACTCACTGGGTAACCTGGCCGGTTTTAGCTCTGAGACAACCGGTGATTAAACCTCTGTTTGGTCAACCAACAGAATATGAAGTGGTGGCAGCATTGGGAAGGCGTTTGAAGTTAACAACAAAAGACGGTGTTGAATTTTTTTATCGCGGGCCCTTGTCAGGAGAATCAATTGAGCACCTCACACAATGGTATGAGGATTATCTTTCCAATGAACTGGTACATGGTGCTCCCAAAATCACATTGAAGGAACTGAAAACCCTCCCAGGAGCCGTATGGGTAGATCGCAAAGGGACGGAGTATGAAAAATATGCTAAAGAGGTTTCTGCACCAAAGTTAGTTGGTGCTTTTTATGATGGTTCTTCGATGCAAGATGGCACAGGGGTTTATGATAAACCAAAAGATCAAAAAGGGAAACGGCTTGGAACAGTGTTTGGGGGCAAGGTATTGAAGAGTTTTGATACCCCTAGCGGAAAGGTAGAACTTTTTGCACCATCACTGGCAAAAAAAAATGACGCTGATGGGCAACCGGTTAACCCGCTCCCTGTTTATGAACCGCGTCAGTGGCAGCCAAATAAGGAATTTCCCCTCTATTTAATCAACTGGAAAGAGGCTAGCCACACTCATACACGGAGCCAAAATAATCCGCTACTTCTAGAACTCAAATCGGATAATCGGCTGGTTATTCATCCCGATACTGCACAATCACTTGGTATTGGGCCGGAAGATGACGTCTGGGTAGAATCATCACAGGGCAAGGTTAAAGCTCGTGTACAAATTACACGGCGGATTCATCCAGAAGTGGTTGGAGCTCAGCATGGATTTGGCCACACCGCTTTAGGCAAAAATGCCAAGGGTCGTGGATCAGCTTTTGGCATATTAAACCGTTGTCTTTCTGATCCTCTCTCGGGTCAGGCGGTTCATAAGGAAATTTGCGTGCGGGTAGTTCCAGTATAGTAAATCAATCACAGATTTCACAACAAATTCAATCTTATGATTTGTATCATATCTGCTCTTATTGAGTTTTGTCTAAATTGAATTGCCAATGAGGTTTTTTATGATGTATCAATGTTTTATTGTGCATAAAAATATTGTTGGATTTTTTGTTGCTGCGGGACTGTTTCTTTTTGTTCCAACCGGATTCACCCAAGAATTAGGTAAAGAAATTTTTACACAAAAATGTAGCGCTTGCCATAGCATTGGCAAGGGGCGACTTGTGGGACCCGACCTGGCGGGTGTAAACGATCGTCGGTCCGAAGGTTGGCTGCTGAAATTTATCAAGTCTCCGCAAGCTGTAATCAATTCTGGTGATCCAGTGGCCAAAGCCCTTTTTGAAGAATTTAAGATGGTGATGCCGGATCAGGCATTGTCGGATAAACAGATCAGGGACATTTTATCTTTCATCAAAAAAAATGGGATTTCTTCCAGCGCTTCTACTCCACCAGTAGCGTTGGCAGGGCCGGTGCCACAACATGAAATCGAGCTGGGGAGAAATCTTTTTCAGGGCAAAGTGCGTTTTGCCAATGGTGGTCCATCCTGTACCTCATGTCATCACGTAAAAAATGACGCTGTGATCGGCGGAGGAATCCTGGCCAGAGAATTAACCACGGTTTTTTCACGAATGGGGGGAGAGGGAGTGCGCGCAATTTTGGGAGGACCTCCTTTCCCGGTTATGCAGGCTGCTTATCAAGGGATGCCTTTCACGGATGACGAAATCCGCGCTCTTGTTGGATTTTTGCAGCATGCCGACCAGGAACATGCTTATCAACAACCAAGAGATTACGGGTGGGGGCTTTTTGGTGCGGGTGTTGGAGGCGTTGCTGTTTTGATGGGATTTTATTGCATGATTGGCCGGCGCCGAAAAAAACAATCTGTCAATCAGGATATCTACGACCGACAAATTAAATCTGAATAAAGGAAGGAGTGTCATGGGTTGGATTAAGGACATTATTTCTCCGGAAACACGACAGTGGGAAGAATTTTACCGCAATCGCTTTCAGCACGATCGAATCGTGAGAAGCACTCATGGAGTTAACTGTACTGGCGGTTGTTCCTGGCAAATCCATGTTAAGGATGGCATCGTTGTTTGGGAAACACAGCAGTTGGATTATCCGCTTCTCGAGGATAAACTTCCACCTTATGAGCCACGCGGATGCCAGAGAGGCATTTCCTATTCATGGTATTTGTACAGCCCCCTTCGGATTAAATATCCCTTAATCCGTGGCGCGTTGATTGATGCCTATCGAGCCGAAAAAGAAAAAACTGGCGATCCACTTAAAGCTTGGGAAGCTCTTCAAAAAGATGTGGCAAAACGCAAAACCTACCAGAATGCTCGCGGCAAGGGAGGATTTAGAAGGGTAAGCTGGGATGAGGTTTTGGAACTCATGGCCGCTGCCAATATTTATACAGCAAAAAAATATGGCCCAGACCGCGTGATTGGTTTTTCGCCAATTCCAGCGATGTCCATGCTAAGCTACGCAGCCGGTGGCCGGTTTCTTCAACTTTTTGGTGGTGTCAATTTAAGCTTCTACGATTGGTATTGTGATCTTCCAACTGCTTTTCCAGAAATCTGGGGCGAGCAAACCGATGTGTGTGAGAGTGCCGACTGGTACAACTCCAAAATGATCGCCGACATGGGAGCCTGTCTCAACATGACCAGAACGCCCGACTGTCATTTTTTTGCAGAATCGCGACATAACGGCACCAAGGCAGTAGTTTTTTCGCCCGACTTCAGCCAAGTGTGTAAATATGCCGATCAATGGGTGCCCCTTCACGCGGGAAGCGACGGTGCGTTTTGGATGGCGGTTTCTCACGTTATTCTAAAAGAATTTCATCACGAAAAACAAACTCCTTACTTTTTAAAATATGCCAAACAGTACACCGATAGCCCTTATCTTGTTGTACTTAACAAGGAGGGGGATCATTACAAACCAGGACGTCTTTTGCGTGCCAATGAACTTACCCAATACAAGGATATCGAAAATGGCGAATGGAAATTTGTTAATATTGACGGACAATCGGGAAACTTCGTTGTACCAAAAGGAGCCATGGGGCATCGTTGGGGCGCAAAGCAAGGCCAGTGGAACACAAAACTAGAAAATTCCACGGATGATCATCCGTATGACCCCTTTCTCACCTTGCTTAATCATCATGATGAGGTGGTTGTTACCGAGTTTACGGAATTTGGTTTGGATAAAAAAACCTTGCGCGGGGTTCCAGTCAAACATGTTCCAACACTTCATGGGAAAGTTGTTGTAGCCACGGTTTACGATTTAATTATGGCGCAATATGGAGTGGGACGCGGACTTCCAGGGGATTATCCGAAGGATTATACCGAGCCAGATGCTGCTTATACGCCCGCCTGGCAGGAAATTTTCACAGGGGTCGATTCTAAAACTGTGCTGCAGTTTGCCAGGGAGTGGGCCAATACAGCAAACATAACTGAAGGCAAGTGCATGATCATTATTGGTGCCGGTATCAACCACTGGTACCATGCAAATTTGATGTACCGTGCGGGTGCCATGGCGCTGATGCTCTCTGGTTGTGTTGGTAAAAATGGTGGTGGATTAAACCACTATGTGGGGCAGGAAAAATTAGCCCCGGTGGATTCGTGGGGATCAATTGCTTTTGCCAAGGACTGGCACGCTGCTAGCCGCCTACAACAGGCGCCGTTGTGGCATTATATCAACACCTGTCAGTATCGTTATGATGGGGAATATTCCCGTTACAACACAGTGCCCAAAAATGACATGACGGCCAAACACACTGCCGACACCATTGTGCAGTCTGTGCGTAATGGCTGGATGCCGTTTTATCCACAATTCAAACAAAATACACTGGAGCTTGGAAAAGAAGCCATAGCCAATGGAGCCAAAAATGACGAGGAAATCACGCAGTATGTGTTTGAAAAATTAAAATCAAAAAAGGGTGGTTCACCCAAGTTGGAATATTCTGTTGCAGATCCAGAAGCAGAAGAAAATCACCCGCGGGTTTGGTATATTTGGCGTGGCAATGCAATTACCGGAAGCATGAAAGGTCACGAATATGCTTTTGAGCATTATCTGGGCACACATTCTAATCTTATCGCCAAAGATTCCCTGGAACATACAAAAGAATTGAAATGGCATGATATTGCGCCAAAAGGAAAAATGGACCTCGTAGTAGATTTGAACTTCCGCATGGATTCGTCGGCACTATATTCGGATATCGTTTTGCCTGCAGCCTCGTGGTACGAGAAGGCCGATTTAAATAGCACCGACCTGCATTCGTTTATTCATCCATTGTCTGCCGCTATCGCTCCCGTTTGGGAATCCAAAACCGATTGGAACATCTTTAAAGAATTGGCAAAGGCAACAAGTGAAGCTGCCAAAAAATACCTACCAGACACTCAGGTTGATATTGTTAGTTCCCCTCTATCGCACGATACGGCGGATGAAATTACCCAACCATCCGTTAAAGATTGGAGCAAAGGGGAATGCGAGCCCGTTTTGGGTAAAACCATGCACAAACTAGCCGTGGTAAGGCGCGATTATACAAAACTGTACGAGAAATTTATTTCTCTCGGTGAAAACGTAAAAACAAAAGGGTTGGGCGCGCACGGAAACCATTACATGTGCGCGGATGAGTATGATGAAATGATTACCTCCAACCATTTTCCTGTCGAAAAACTGGATGGAAAAATTTATCCGTCGCTGAAAGAGGACGAATCGGCGGCTAACGCCATTTTGCATCTCTCCACCTTGACAAACGGTGCACTCACGGTACGTGCTTACGAGAACATGGAGAAAAAAACAGGGTTGAAGCTCGCTGATTTGGCAGAAGGAAGTAAAGATGTTCGAATCCGCTACGCGGATCTTCAGGCTCAACCACGAAGGTATAACACGTCGCCACTCTGGTCTGGCCTGATGAACAATGGCCGAGCTTACTGTGCCTACACTTATAATGTGGACCGTCTGGTTCCGTGGCGAACACTCACAGGACGCCAGCATTTTTATCTCGATCACGAGATGTATATCGCTTATGGCGAGAACTTGCCAACTTACAAACCCTCACCAAAACCTGAAGTTTATGGTGATCTGAAAGAAACACTTAAGGACGGTAAGTCCAAGGTACTCAACTGCCTTACCCCACATGGCAAGTGGCACATCCATTCGACCTACATGGAAAATCTTCGCATGTTAACCCTTTCCCGTGGCTGTGAGCCTTGCTGGATGAGTGAAAAAGATGCAGAAGACTTGGGTATCAAGGATAACGATTGGGTTGAGGTTTACAATGACCACGGAGTTTATTGCACCAGAGCATGCGTGAGTTCTCGTATTCCCAAGGGAGTGTGTATTGTTTATCACGTGCCAGAACGCACGGTAGGAATCCCTAAGTCGCAGGTTCGTGGAAACAAAAGAGCCGGTGGGCATAACAGCTTTACCCGCATTCATCTGAAACCAAATTATCTTTGCGGTGGCTATGGGCAATTTTCGTATCACTTCAACTACTGGGGACCCATTGCCCCTAACCGTGATACTCACGTAACAATCAAAAAAATGGACAAGGTTGTATTTTAAGGAGCAAACATGGATATTCGTTCACAAATTTCGATGGTGTTTCACTTGGACAAATGCATCGGTTGCCATACCTGCTCGGTGGCCTGCAAAAATATTTGGACCGACCGGAAGGGAGCCGAATACATGTGGTGGAACAATGTGGAAACCAAGCCTGGTACTGGTTATCCAACAAAGTGGGAAGACCAAAGTATTTACAAGGGTGGTTGGGAAAAAACCGATGACGGGATTGCACTGAAGGGAGCCGGCAAACAGAAGGGATTGCTCAATATCTTCCACAACCCCAACATGCCCATGATTGATGACTATTACGAACCTTTCACTTACAAGTATCTCGATTTGATCGAGGCGCCCGCAGGGGACGATCAGCCAACGGCCCGCCCTGTTTCGCTTATTACAGGCAAACCAATTGATATCAAGATGGGACCAAACTGGGACGACGATCTCTCCGGAACCCAGGATTATGCCAGAAACGATCCCAATTTAAAAAATTTATCTCTGGCTGAGCAGGAGGCTATGTTTCAGTTGGAACGGATGGCGTTTTTTTATCTCCCCCGGATATGCAATCACTGTCTTAATCCAGCTTGTGTTGCCTCTTGCCCGTCAGGGGCCATCTATAAAAGAGGCGAGGATGGCGTGGTTCTCATCAACCAAAACGTCTGCAGAGCCTGGAGAATGTGTGTTACGGCTTGCCCCTACAAAAAGAGTTATTACAACTGGAACACCGGAAAATCCGAAAAGTGCATTCTTTGTTATCCGCGCATTGAGGCGGGTTTAGCTCCGGCTTGCATGCACTCATGCGTTGGACGCATTCGCTACTTGGGAGTGATCCTCTACGATGCTGATCGTATTCACGAAGTAGCATCGGCGTCCGATAAAGATCTGATCGACAAGCACATGAACATCCTGATGAATCCGTTCGATCCAGAGGTTATCGCTAGTGCCAAGAAAAATGGGATTGCCGATTCCACGATTCATGCAGCCCAAAATTCTCCCACTTACAAGTTTGTAAAAAAATGGAAATTAGCTTTGCCTCTTCACGCAGAGTTTAGAACGCTTCCCATGCTTTTCTACGTACCACCACTTTTGCCAGTGATGGCTTCTTTAAAAGAAGTTAATCAGAGCAAACAAAATGAGAAACTTAACCCCATTGCTAAAGTTTGGGATGACAATTGGCTTTATGACACCAGTACCGAAGAACTGTGGGGAACCATTGCACAGGCCCGTTTTCCACTAAAATATCTTGCAAGTCTGTTTAGTGCTGGGGACGAGGAGAAGGTGAAAGAGAGGTTGAAAAAATTGATGGCCGTTAGAATTTATCGTCGTTTTAAAACGGTTGGGGATATTCCGGAAAAGAAAGCACATGATGTGCTGAAGGATGTTGGTTACACGCCAGAAATGGCTGATGAGGTTTATTGTCTGACATCGCTTGCCAAATTTGATGACCGATTTGTAATCCCAGCGGCTCACAGAGAACAGGCCATTGAAATGTTGGAGTTTACCGGGGATAAAAAAGGAAGCACCGGTTTTGGTTTTAAGGAAGAAACCATGGAGAGGGGATTATAATTTATGGATACCTCTGATAATGTTATCCCCGCGAAAGCGGGGATCCATCAAAATCAGGAAAAACTGGATTCCCGCCTTCGCGGGAATGACAAGATGAAACTCGCACATTATTCCCAATTGGCCGACTTGTTTGATTTTCCGGGACCAGAGTTTATTGCCCGAGGACAAAACTTATTAAACTGTCTGCGCGATCATTATCCCGATGCCGCGGATGAGATAAAGTGTTTTCTCGACGGGATTCCTTCTGGGCTTAAGGATCAGCAAGAACTCTATACCCGTACCTTCGATGTTCAATCGATCACAACATTGGATATTGGATATGTTTTGTTTGGGGATGACTACAAACGTGCCGAGTTGTTGTCCAATTTAACTCGCGAACACAAACAAGCTGGAAATGAATGTGGGAGTGAGTTAGCTGATCATTTGCCAAACATATTGCGTTTGATCCCAAAACTTTTGGATTCAGAATTGGTTGCCGAACTAGTTAGTGAAATTTTGGTTCCGGCACTTATCCTCATGATTCGGGAATTTGATTTAGAGCGGATCGAAAAGAAAAACACGAACTATCAAAAACATTACAAAACGTTGATCGAAGCGGCTCCTGGAAGCGCACGTGTAATCTATAGTCGCGGGCTTTGTGCCCTTCAATGTGTGTTGAAAAAGGATTTTCAGGTGGCAGAGATGATAGACAAACTTAAAAGTTGGTCCCAAAACCATCCACCCGCGGATTTTCTGGGATTGATTGAAAAGGAAATGGACATTGAAGACAATGCAAACCCGGTCAATAGCGGTTTTGATGTTTGAATATAACGGAGATCACTTATGACATTTAACAATTTTTTATTTGTTGCCCTGCCTTATATTGCGATCATCACTTTTGTGATTGGTTCTATTCAACGGTATCGGGCAACCGGGTTTAAGGTTTCATCCCTCTCCTCCCAGTTTTTGGAAGGGCGTAAACTTTACTTCGGTTCCATGGCATTTCACTGGGGAATCCTGGCAGTTTTTATGGGTCATCTTATCACCTTTCTTTTTCCAACAGCTACTTTGGCGTGGAACAGTAACCCGGTACGTTTAATTGTTCTTGAGGTTATGGCTTTTACATTTGGTTTAAGCATTTTGATCGGATTGACCGGGCTCTTTCTTCGACGGCTTTCGACTCCACGCATTAAAATGGTTACCAATCGGATGGATCTTATTATCGAACTTCTTCTTTTGTCGCAAGTTGTCTTGGGATGTTGGATTGCTTTGGGATATCGGTGGGGAGCTTCTTGGTTTGCATCGGATCTTTCCCCCTATCTTTGGTCGATTGTAAAACTAAATCCGCAGATCGAAGCCGTGAGTGCCATGCCTCCGGTAATTAGGACTCATATCGTTGGGGCTTTTGTTATCATTGGGATGATTCCCTTTACCAGATTAATGCACTTTTTGGTGGCCCCCTTCCACTATATTTTTAGGCCCTTGCAACTGGTGATGTGGACTTGGGACCGCAGACGGGTTCGTGACCCAAAAACAGTTTGGACGGTACATCGTCCAAAAAACAACTAGAGCCTGTTAAAAATTATGAACACTCAAGCATTAAATCAAATTGATCCTCTTGCAAAACAACCAGAACAGGGAGTGAACGGGAATGATATGTCCCCGATGGATCCACCGGATGCTTACGCTCCTCCCGCCATCAATCAAGTACTTCCATCAAACATGCATCCTTTTCTGCGTCAGTTTTGTGATGAGCATACAGCTTTCATGGAAGAATTAAAAAATTTTGAAGAAGCCATCCTTTTGGTTCAAAAAACCGGTTTCACCAAAGAGCTGGATAAAAGTGTAAGACATTTTTTTCATTTTTTTGATGCTGACTTCGCCCCTCATAGCCACAGGGAAGAGGTGACTTTCTTTCCTCTTCTTAAACAGCGGCTAATGGCTAAGGGGGAACACGCTCCGATTACCGGAATAAATCCCCTTGGGATTAATAAAACTACAGGGCCTGTAACTCCAATAGACATTCTGGAGGACGACCACCTGAAGGCCGTGCAATTGGCGGCGGTCGTCTTAAATTTTCTAGGGCTTGCCTTTCGTCTTCCTGACGAAAAATCCCGTTTGATTGTTCTTGATGCCGCGCTTGAGCAGGGCAAAAACTTGGTTGAACTGTTGCGTCTCCATATTTTTCGCGAAGACAACATCGTTTTTGCATTGGCTCATCAGTTAATCTCTGGAGCCGAGTTTGACCGGATGCATGCATAAAAATGGAGATTCACCATGGAAACAGAAGCTAGCGGAAAATCCCACCAGATGCTTTTCTTTAACACGCTGGCCTTTACCGTCTGTTTTGCAGTGTGGATGTTCAACGGCGTGTTGGTCACTTTTCTTGTAGAAAATCAGCTCTACCAATGGTCCATGGTTGAAATTGCCTGGCTGATGGCGATTCCGCCTCTCAGTGGTTCTATCTTTCGTCTGCATACCGGCATATGGACCGATAAATATGGCGGCAAGGTAACGTTTAGTGTTCTGCTTTTTCTCTGTGCTCTCCCAATGTATTGGCTGAGTTATGCCGATAGTTTTTTTGCATTTGCATTGTGTAGTTTTGGTTTTGGATTGGCGGGGCAGGGATTCTCTATAGGCATTGCCTATACTTCTGTCTGGTACCCAAAATCATGGCAAGGAAGAGCGTTGGGCATTTTTGGAGTGGGCAATGCAGGTGCTGCTGTTACTACAATGTTGGCTCCTTCTTTGCTGAAACACTTAACCAACAATGGAATCAATCTGGAAGGGTGGCGCTTGCTTCCCCAAATCTACGCGGCAGCATTGGTTGTCATGGGAATTCTTTTTCTTCTTTTTACGGTCAATAAAAAATCAAAAGCAGCTGCTGGAAGAACATTTGTTCAGATGCTTGCTCCGCTTAAACAAGTGCGAGTATGGCGTTTTGGCTTGTATTATTATCTGGTTTTTGGATGTTTTGTTGCGCTTTCTCAATGGCTTGTTCCTTATTTTCTCAATATGTATGCCGTTTCCTTGGTTACTGCCGGTATATTTGCATCCATATTCAGTTTGCCGGCGGGAGTTTTGCGTGCGCTGGGCGGATGGCTGTCAGATAAACTTGGAGCCCGAACTGTGATGTACTGGGTACTTGGTTTATCCATCGTTTTTTGCCTGATGCTCATTGTTCCAAAAATGGAAATTGATTCTCCGGGCAAAGGAATCATGGCAAAACGAGCAGGTACGGCAACGTATATCTCCAATAATTTGATCAAAATAGATGATATGAATTACCCACTGATTGAAAAACCAGATGAAGTTACTCCAGATGAAGCATCATTTTCTGTTTTTCCAAGTAAAAAAATCTGGCAGGTGCCGGCGGTAAAGCAAGGTGACAGAGTGCAAAAGAAACAACTCATAGCCAAGGGAACAACTCATATTTATTTCCAGGCAAATATCTGGATCGTGGCTGTGCTTGTTTTTATCATTGGTACTTTATGGGGAGTTGGCAAGGCAGCCGTGTACAGACATATCCCGGATTATTTTCCAAATGATGTGGGAGCTGTTGGTGGCATGGTGGGATTGCTGGGCGGGCTGGGTGGATTTGTTTCTCCCATCATTTTTGGTTATTTGTTGAAATGGACCGGCCTCTGGACAAGCATGTGGATATTTCTTTTCTTCATTTCCGCGATTTGTCTGTGGTGGATGCATGCAACCATCACCAAGATGAGAGACAAAGCAGCGCCACAAACAAAAGGCAAGTTTGAATTGCAAAATGGTTGAAAAACCTTAGATGAGGACAATCATGTCAACCTGGTTGAAAAAATGGGAACCAGAAAATGAACTTTTTTGGAAAACAGAAGGGGCACGCACCGCATGGCGCGTTCTTTGGATAAGCACTTGGTCGTTGATTTTTTCTTTTGCTACCTGGTTTGTTATTTCGGCAGTGGTTGTGCGGCTTCCCTTCATCGGATTTAAGTTTGATACCATGCAACTTTTCTGGCTGGCGGCTATGCCTGGCCTTGCTGGCGGCACATTGCGTATTATTCATGCCTTTTTGATTCCTATTTACGGTACAAGAAAAGTGATTACGATTTCTGTCTGGATAAAGCTACTTCCAATGGTCTGGTTGGTATTTGCTGTTCTCAATCCAACCACGCCTTACTGGCAGTTTCTTTGCATTGCTTTTTTGTGTGGCATGGGCGGTGGTGATTTTTCTTCTTATATGCCCTCCACCAGTTTGTTTTTTCCGAAACGCCTGCAGGGGCTTGCTTTAGGCATTCAGGCGGGAATCGGAAATTTCGGCGTATCGCTTACCCAGTTTGTTACCCCATGGATCATTGGTTTTGCTGCTTTTGGCACATTAGCTGGATCTGCGCAAATTTTTAAAAAGAACGATGTGGTGAAAGATATTTGGCTCCAAAATGCCGCCTTCTGGTATATTCCCATCCTTGTTGTTACCGGCATTCTTTGCTGGGTATGGCTTCGCAGCATCCCTGTCAAAGCTTCCTTTAAAGAACAAACCGATATTTTTAAAAGTAAACACACCTGGTTTTGCACCATAACTTATGTGATGACCTTTGGTTCTTTTTCTGGATTTGCCGCGGCATTTCCGTTGATGATCAAGGAAGTGTATGGTGGCTTTGAAGGAGCACCCGACCCGCTTAAATATGCCTTTTATGGTCCACTCATTGGCTCGCTTATTCGTGTGGTGATGGGGGCTCCTAGCGACCGCTGGGGAGGGAGCATTTTTACACAGTTTTCGGGAATAGGGCTTATTGCTGGTTCTCTTGCGCTTATTTTTGGAGGATTTCTTGTTCCTGACAGTTTGGATAAATTTCCAGGTTTTGTGGCCATTATGTTATGGCTTTTTTTCTGTTCAGGTGTTGGAAATGCTTCCACTTTTCGGCAATTTCCCATTGTTTTTGCCTTTAATCCTAGGCAAGGGGCGGGCGTTCTTGGCTGGACGGCGGCCATTGCCGCCTATGGTCCGTTTATCTTTGCTGCGCTCATTGGAGTTGCCATCTCAAATACCGGTTCTGCTGTGCCATTTTTTTGTGGCGTAATCCTGTTCTATGTCATTGCTTCGTTAATTAACTGGTATTATTATCTGCGTAAAGGTGCCGAGCGGTATGACTGGGGAACCAAATGGGGCACGTGGTGGGACCAGGCAAAAGAAAGTTGGAACCCATGATTTTTTCTCTAATCTCTTTGTCCTAAGTCCGGATGGATATGGAAAAAGAGACGGGGTTTGGGCGGAAACACCCATGCCTACCGATTCCTAAGGAGTATTTTCCTGGGATGAATTGTAAAGGAGACTAGATGCTTACTCGTCCGTCAGATGCTTTAAAACTTATTCTGAATGAAGTATCCTTTTTATCCCAGGAAACCATTTCTTTATCGAAGGCTCTAGGGCGTTATCTCTCACAGTCTCTAGTTGCTCCCATTTTTTTACCCCCTTTTGACAATTCAGCCATGGATGGTTTTGCCGTGCGGTGTGGTGATATCAATGTGGCCACATCCGATCGCCCAATTTCGCTCAAAGTTGTTGGTATGCTCAAAGCAGGGGATGATGTTGAAGGGATGCGGCGTGCCATGCCTCTCCAACAGGGATGCGCCGTGCGTATCATGACAGGTGCTCCAATTCCGGCCGGGACCGATGCCGTCATTCCATTTGAGGAAACTCTCACCCCTCAAGGGAGAGGGGGGCATGAAACTTGTACAATTCCAAAACCGGTGCGTATCGGTGAAAACATCCGCAAAGCCGGGGAGGATGTTCAAAAAGGCACTTGTGTGCTGGACAAAGGGGTGCGCCTTACCCCCCGAAATATGGCCTTGCTTGCCGCCTTGGGATTCTCGGAGGTTTCTGTGACACGCCTTCCTCAAGTGGCCTTGTTTTCAACGGGTAATGAACTAAAGGCTTTGGGATCTGTGTTAGAGCCTGGTCAAATTTATGATTCCAATGGTCCCACCTTAAGTCTTGCTCTCCAAGAGTTGGGTCTTAAATCCAAAATACTTTCTACTCCCCAAGATACCTTGCAAGATTTATTAAATACTTTTCAGGCAGCCTCCGAAGCCGAAGTGATTTTAACCATGGGAGCTGTTTCGGCCGGAGATTTTGATCTTATTCCCCAAGCCCTCGAAAAATTGGGTGCCAAAGTTTTATTTCATAAATTGGCCATTAAACCAGGTAAGCCGTTGCTTTTTGCCAGGTGGGAGCATCGGTTTCTTTTTTGTTTGCCAGGCAATCCTGTTTCTTCGCTGATTGTTTTTGACCGTTTTGTGCGTCCTGCTTTACTCAAAATGATGGGGGCATCTTTACTTTTCAGGCAACACTATACGGCTTTAGCCTTGCATGACATCAAAGCAACAGTAGGCAAGGAAGATTATTTAAGGGCCAGGATCACATGGAAAGACGGAACTTTTTTTGCACAACTAGCAGGTAGCCAAGGTTCGGCACATCTTGCGCCATTGGCAGAATCTCATGCGTTGCTCGTGGTTCCTGAATCGATAAGCCAAATACGTGAGGGAGAAAAAGTTGAGTTCGAATTTTGGAGTGAAACTTTATGAAAATATTTCTCAAATATTTTTCGATCTATCGGGATCGGTTTCAAAAAGAGGAAGCTACAAGGGATTACCCCAGTGCTTCATCCATAAAAGAAATTTTTCTTTCCCATTTTCAGGAGGGGGAAGATGTAGAAAAATTTTTAAAGTACACTCGGTTTGCTGTGAATGCCGAGTTTGTGCCCATCGAAACTATTTTAAACGAGGGGGATGAATTGGTTTTTATCCCTCCTGTAAGTGGAGGGTGAACCCATGATTAAGATCACAAAAGAACCCATTTCTATTGAAGCTGTTTTGGATTCCACGCAAGATAAAAACGCGGGCGGATATGTTTATTTTATTGGCACGATTAGGCAAGAAAACGCCATCGAAGGAATCGAATATCAAAGTTATCTTCCCTTGGCACAAAAGCAGATGGAAAATGTTGTTGGGGAAGCAAAAAATAAATGGGCATTACAGAAGGTATCGGTGGTACACCGTGTTGGGTTGGTGCCTGTAGGGCATGCGGCTGTTGTGATTGCCGTTTGCAGTGTTCATCGCAAAGAAGCCTTTGCAGCCTGTGAGTTTATCATCGATCGAATCAAGGAAATTGTTCCTATCTGGAAAGAGGGAGGGGCCGCATGTTGCCATCATCATCAGTCCTAGCTCTTCTTTGTGGAGGAAGATCGAGTCGTTTTGGTTCTAACAAGGCTTTAGCTTTTGTTGATGGTTCCACCATGATCGAACGGATTGTGCAACAAGTTCAAAAAGTAGCGCAGAATCTGATCCTGGTTACCAATACTCCCCAAGAATATGCTTTTCTCAATTTACCTTGTTTGATCGACTCCAAGCCTTACGCAGGGCCTCTTGCTGCATTGCTTATGGTATTTGAAAAAACTTTTTATGAGCATGTTGTGTTGGTGGCCTGTGATATGCCGCAGGTGAATCAGGAAACAATTCATGCCTTGTGGAAACATGTTCCAACAGCAGATGCTTGTGTAATGCGGGATGCCGCTGGTCCTCAATATATTCTTGCTCGTTACTCACGTAGGCTTGCAAAGCCACTTAGTGAATTTGTTGTTGCGGGAGGAAAATCATTCAAGGATTTTTTTCAGTTTCATTCTTCTGGTTTGGTTTTCCTGGATTCGGAGAAAAAAATACCCAATGTCAATACAGAAAGGGAGTTAAAGGAGTATCAATGCTTTGTGATTTAAAAAATAGACGGGCAGAATATTTACGATTGTCGGTTACCGATCTGTGCAATTTGCGTTGCCAGTATTGCATGCCGCTTGAAGGGGGTCCTCATTTTGGAAAAGAAAAAATCCTGAGTTTTGAAGAAATCACCCGGTTGATTGGTATTTTATCAGGATTAGGCATACGTCGCGTGCGTTTAACAGGAGGGGAACCTCTGGTACGAAAGAGTTTACCAATATTGGTAGAACAAATTTGCTCTGTTCCAGGCATTGAAGAAGTAGTGCTAACCACTAACGGACTTTTGTTAAAAGATCAGGTGCAAAACTTGAAAGCAGCGGGGCTTGCCCGCATCAACGTCCACCTGGATACACTGTCCCCTGAAAAATTTCATCACATCACTCGTTGGGGAAAAATAGAGCAGGTATTTGAGGGCATTAAAGCTGCCATCGATGCCGGTTTTGATTTCATCAAACTCAACATGGTTTTGCAGAAGGGAATCAACGATGACGAAGTACCCAACATGCTTCGCTTCGCAGCCTCGCAAGGCATGGTTCTCCGGGTGATCGAACTGATGCCAATTGGTGAGGCTCTTACACAGGAAGATCATTTTATATCTGTTAGCCAGGTGCGTGAAAAATTGAAGCAAGAATTTACTTTGCTTCCTTCACTTTCCAAGTGGGGGCATGGTCCGGCGGTGTATCAGCATGTTTCTGAACTGAAGACAGACATTGGTTTTATTAGCCCCATCAGTTCGCCCTTTTGTGACACCTGTAATCGTATTCGCATTTCTAGTGATGGACGTTTGCAAGATTGTTTAGCTTATGATGGCGATGTGTCTTTGCGTGATTGTTTGCGCAACTCGCGTATGAGCGATGATGAAATTTCCGCCATTATTCGTAGACGAATCCATTTTAAGGTGGAGGGGCATGGAGGCTTTTTGCAAAAAGAAGGAGAACGAACACCCTGCATGTATGGGATTGGAGGATAAACATGATTGATATATCGGCAAAAATAGAAACCTTACGGACAGCCATTGCAGAAACTTCGGTTTTTGCAAAACGGGAAACACTAGAGCGTGCGTTAAAGGGTGACACCCCCAAGGGAGAAGTGTTGCCTGTGGCTCGTGTGGCGGCAGTGATGGCAGCAAAAAAAACACCAGACCTTATTGCTTACTGCCATCCACTGGCCATCGATTCTGTTAAGGTGGATTTTGAGTTAAAAGAAGTTGCCCTGTTGATTCGGGTGGAGGTAAAAGCCATTGGTCGTACGGGGGTTGAGATGGAAGCCTTAACTGCCGCCTCCATGGCAGCATTAAATGTTTACGATATGCTTAAGGGGATTGACAAAGAAGTAGCTATTGGAACTTTGAGTTTGCTTGAAAAACATGGTGGAAAAAGTGATTTTCAGGAGAAGATATCCAAACCTTACCTGGCTGCTGTTCTTGTTTCATCCAACAGTGTGTCTGCAGGGAAAAAAACCGACAAGTCCGGAAAACTGATTGTTGAAAACATGAAAAAATATCCAGTGGAGGTTTTGCATTATGAAATTGTTCCTGATGAGCCTAAAGCTATACAAGAAAAAATTCTTTCTTGGTGTGGGCAAGGCATCCAGCTTATTTTAACAACTGGTGGAACTGGTTTGGGCCCGCAAGATATCACAGTGGAAACGGTTAAGAAAATCATTGATCGGGAAATTCCCGGTATTGCCGAAGCCATGCGTGTTTTTGGTCAGCGGCGTACGCCTTATGCCATGCTTTCGAGGAGTGTGGTTGGGCTAAAGGGTGACACCTTAATTGTAACGTTGCCCGGATCTTCGCGCGGAGTAGAAGAAAGTTTAGCTGCGATTTTTCCCAATGTCTTGCACCTTTTTCCGATGATTAAGGGGGGAGGACATTAAAATGGAACTTCACTTTTATTTTTTGATTCCACTTTTTTTTCTCACTGCTGCTCTTTATTCTTCAGCGGGCTTGGGTGGGGGTTCTGCTTATTTAGCTCTTTTGGTTCTTTTTGGATTTTCGCATACGAGTATCCCCTTATTTTCGCTTGGTTGTAATATCCTGGTTGTTAGCGTGGGGCTCTGGCATTTTTGCAGGGCCGGACATCTTCGTTTAAAGAATGTACTTCCTTTTTTGATCACATCCATCCCTTTTGCCTTTCTTGGAGGAAGTTTAAACCTTGGCAAAAAAGTATTTTCTTTCTTGCTGGCATTTTCTTTAGCTGCTGCCGCCTTGCGTCTTTTATTCAAAGATCAAGAAAGAAAACTACAAGTTGTTTCGTTGAAAAAATCTTTTATGTTTGGATTGCCAGTAGGAGCTGTGATTGGATTTTTGTCGGGCTTGGTTGGTATTGGTGGGGGTATTTTTTTGAGTCCACTATTGCTTTTGTTGCGTTGGGCCGATGCCAAACAGGCTGCTGCTGCGGCCAGCCTGTTTATCTTGGTTAATTCACTTTCAGGTTTGATGGGACAATTTTCCAAGGGATTGCCCTTTGAACATGCTTATTTATTTTTACCGCTTTTAATTGCTGTTTTTTTAGGTTCTCAGCTTGGCGCACGTTTTGGGGCCCTTCGGTTTTCGGCATTGGTTTTACAAAGGGTGACAGTTGGGATTCTTTTTGTTGCCAGTGTGAGAATTTTAATGGGGTTGTGGGAGTGAGGGCGGGTAATTAAAAAGGCAAAAAAATGTCTTTATTCATATGAAAAAAAGCAGTAAAATGCTTTTATGAAGAGATGTTTTTACCAGGATTTGTTACGTTGGAAGTCCTCCGGTCAGCGTAAACCCCTTATTGTCAAGGGGGCCCGGCAGGTTGGCAAAACCTATCTGCTGACCCGGTTTGGTCAAAAAGAATTCAAAAATTACCATCATTTTGATTTTACCAAAAATAGGAAGCTGGCCAGCGTTTTTGACGATGGTTTGGATGCTTTGGAAATAATCAAGCGTCTTGAAATTCAATATGAGCAAAAAATTAATGTGGCAGAGGATCTGATCATTTTTGACGAAATCCAGGAATGCCCACGCGCGATTACGGCCCTTAAATATTTCTGCGATGATCTGAAAAAATCATATGTTGTCGCATCGGGTTCATTTTTGGGTTTGAGTTTGTCTTTGGATCCCTACCCTGTTGGAAAGGTTAAAACTCTTACTCTCTATCCGATGAGTTTTTTCGAATTTCTGGAAGGCTTGGAAAAAACAAGATTGCTGGAAGAAATTATCCATGGAACTCCCAAAGGTGTTCTTTCCAAAACAGTTCATGAAAAGGCGTGGGAATACCTGAAATATTTTTTTATCACCGGCGGATTACCAGAAGTAGTTCAGACATTTAAGAATCACTCTCACAACATGCTGACGGCTTTAACCATGGTACGTGAACTGCAATCAGAAATTTTGGACAACTATTTCAGTGATATGGCCAAGCACGCCGGAAAGACAAACGCAGTGAAGATCCAGGCCGTGTTTAACAACGTGCCCATCCAGTTGGCCAGGGAAAACAGAACCAGCCAGAAATTTGTTTTCAAGGACGTGCTATCAACGCGTTCAAACTACGAACAACTGGAAGATCCCATCGAATGGCTTGTCAAGGCAGGTTTTGTGTACAAGGTTTCTATCTGTAAGCGAGCAGAATCGCCGCTTAAGGCTTATACCGATCCCAACAAGTTCAAGCTTTTTTTGTTCGATGTGGGGCTGCTGGGCTTGATGGTTGGTCTTGCACCCAAAAACATTTTTAGTTATGATTATGGAAGTTATAAAGGATACTTTGCAGAGAATTACGTGCTGGGGGAATTGCTTCCCACATTGAATCAGGGCCTTACCTCCTGGCAAGAAGGCATGAGTGAAATCGAGTTTTTGATGGAGTGCGCCGGTCAGATCATCCCCATTGAAGTTAAGGCGGGCATCAATAAAAAGGCAAAGAGCCTGGGTGTTTTCACAAAGTGCTATCATCCCAAACAAGCGTTCCTGGTTTCGGGGAATCCTTTGTCACTGAACAAAAAGGGCCTGTCTTTTGTTCCTCTCTATTCTTCCTGTTTGTTGAAAAATCTGGCTTTTGGCAAGCTATCTTGAACTTTAATGCCCTCACAAAACAAGCAAACGTAAATTCCCAAAGTCCAAACGATGTATCTGCGCAATTGCAATATCCCCCAAAAGGGGACAGAATAGCAAGTTATGAGAAAAAGGAATGTTATTCTTATTGTCGATGACGAATTAGAACTCTGCAAAGTCCTCCAAAAGACTTTAAAGAAAGAGGGCTATCATGTTCTTATAGCCACAACAGGACAAAAAGCACTTTCCCTTTTAAAAAAAGAAAAGGTCGATCTCCTCCTTCTTGACCTGAAAATGCCCCTGATTTCCGGCCTTGAGCTTTTAAAGAAAATTCGGAAGACTGTTCCAGAAGGCAAAAAGAAATCAACTATCCCTGCCGTAATTTTAACAGCTTACGGAAGTCTGTCGTCCGCCCAGGAGGCAATGGCCTTAGGGGCAGTTGAGTATTTGACAAAACCATTTGATTTAAAAGAAGTGATCACTGTTGTAAAGGAGGCCCTTTAAGTGAACGATGAAAGGAGGCTCATTTATATCCCTATCCTCCACACCTCCTTTGACATGGGAACATTGGCTTCTTCGATGAAAAAGAGTTATGTAAAAAAGTTTGGAGAGAAGCAGTGGAAACAACATGTAAAAGTTATTGATGAAATGTGGGATGGAATCTGGCAAAAGATTCGGCAAATGAATATCCCCTATGGAAACATTAAGGTGTATCAGGATGGTCTTCCTGTTTGTGGCATGGAAAAACGGATCGTTGCCGATTTGGCAAAAAAAGGATCTCCAAACCACAAACTGGTTTTATGGATGATGCGCCGGGGAGCAACCCTTGTAGGTACCGAGGATCCCAAGCTCCTGCTGGAGGAGTATCATCACTTAAAAAGGATCACTCAGGCCAAGACCCACCAGGAACATGAAAAACTGGTTTGCAAATTCGAAAAGCAGAGTGCAAAACTTTTGCAAAAAAGGGATAAAAAGATTAGTAACCAAATCAGCTCAACACTCAAAAAAGGAGAAACAGGGGTCCTCTTTATCGGCCTCCTTCATCAAGTGGATAAGTTGTTAGCCAAAGATATCCATACTAGCTATCTGATCCATCGTCTTTCGTTTCGGCGGAGTTTAGAAATGGAAAAGAGGGCTTAAAGGGTAAACTCCTATGATTTTGATTGATAATATCTTGAAATTGCTTCTGGGACGGGAGGAAGAATCGCTTGGTGAAGACTATCTGATCGCCAAAGGGGAAAAAATTTTCTCAGCATGTTCCCTTCCATACGTCGTCTGTGACAAAAATTTTTTAATCAGGGCGGCCAATCCCGCTTTTGCCCGTTTTTTTAAAATCCCCCTTAAAAAACTCGAAGAGAAAACCCTTTTTCAGATCTTGGGAAACAGCAAGATAACCCTCACTGCCAACGGAAAAAAATATTCGCAAATCACCAGCCTTTTATCCGTTGTCAAAGAGCGAAATCCAAAAATTCTCCAGGGAGAATTTCCAAAGATAGGCCAACGAGTTTTTCATATTTTTATGCGGATGCTCCCGCCAAATATTCTTGTCCTTTTTGCCGACATGACGGAAGTCAAAGAGCTGGAAGATAAAATTTCAAAGAGCCGCACCGAACTCCTTTCTGTATTTGATGGGATTGAGGACCCGATGGTGACAATCGGTAAAGATTTCAAAATCAAGCGGATCAATGAGGCGATGTTGAAGGCAGTGGGGG
>Ga0209343_10000614_pt1 | contig 49716 bp, 50 predicted proteins | sample RifCSPlowO2_02_FD_184026 | JGI IMG/M metagenome (GOLD analysis project Ga0209343, IMG submission 184026) | Groundwater microbial communities from Rifle, Colorado - Rifle CSP2_plank lowO2_0.2 (SPAdes) (version 2) | ecosystem: Environmental > Aquatic > Deep subsurface > Groundwater | place...
AGTAGAAATTGGGCGTGCAGATTTGGCGGGCTCCGCACTGGTAAGCGAAGGTGGCGGCTTCATAGCGGTCGCAAATGACAATCTTTCCGGCCTCCAGCGCCGGCCGTATAACCCCGTCCGCGTGCTGGGCGCGATCCGCTTCAAACAGTAGAAGTTCGGTACGCAAAACCATTTCATCTTTGTAAGCCGGATCCAGGAGAATCTCGCGAATCTTCTTGCATATTCCGCTATCGCCGCCGGGCTCTTTGGTCAGCAAAACATCATAGCTGGCATCGTGTAGCCTATCGGCAAGCAATTTCGCCTGCGTGGTCTTGCCGCAGCCCTCCACGCCCTCAAATACCAAAAATTTTCCTTGACGCATAGCAGCTCCTTTCATAAATAAAGATCTGCGTAAACTTTAACACTTCCGCAATTAATTGGTCAAAATTTTCTTAAGATGCCTGTAATCCACGCTTAGCGCAATGCTGTTTTTGGCTTTGTCAGCAATTCTTACAAGACTTCCGGGCAAGGGCATCCTTCTCCCCGTCGCCGATTGCACAATATCGCGGAATTTCGCGGGATGCGCGGTTGCTAAAACTACAAACGGCGAATTAAACCGCGATGAGAGTTTATTCGCGGCGGCCACCCCCACCGCCGTATGGGGATCCAAAAAATATTTATACTTTTTGTAGGTTTCGGCAATTGTTTTTTTGGTTTCTGATTCAGAAATCGTAATCGCCTCCAAATCATTGCCAATCGCTTCCCTATTGCCGCCATATAAATCCAAAATGCGCGCCCAGTTGCTGGGGTTTCCGACATCCATCGCGCTGGAAAGGGTTAATTTTGTTTTATTCGGTACGTTCATGTTGCCGGTCGCGAGATATTCGGGCACCGCGCTGTTTTTGTTGACGGCGGCAACGAACTTGCCTACTTTTAATCCCATTTTTTTTGCGAATAATCCAGCAGTTAGGTTGCCAAAATTTCCGCTAGGCACTACGATAACGGGTTTTTTTATTTTTTGTCTAGACAAAAAATAAAACAGCGTTTGCGGCAAAAGGCGCCCGATGTTAATTGAATTTGCCGAAGATAAATTAATTTGGCGGCGCAATTCCGCGTCCGCCAATGCCTGTTTCGCAAGACTCTGGCAATCATCAAAATCTCCGTCAACTTCCAGGGCGGTAACGTTCCCTCCGAGCGCGGTGATTTGTTTTTCCTGCAATGGACTGATTCGCCGGCCGGGATACAAAATAAAAACACGGATGTTGGCAAGACCGTGAAATCCGCTCGCCACCGCGCCGCCGGTGTCCCCGGAAGTCGCGGTGATAATGTTTAATTTCTCGCCGCTTCGGCCAAGATAATAATCAATCACCCGCGCCATAAACCGCGCGCCGAAATCCTTGAAGGACAGCGTCGGCCCATGGAAAAGTTCCAAAATATGGAGATTTTTGTCCAAGCTCACTAGCGGCACCGGAAAATTAAGAGCCGCTTTGATAATTTTTTTTAAATCCGCCGCGGGGATATCGGTAAATTTTTTGGCCACCCCGAAAGCGATTTCGCGAAGGCCGTCGGCGGGCGAAACGAATATTTTTGGAAATTTTTCCGGCATAAACAGCCCGCCGTCATCGGCAAGCCCCTCAAAAAGCGCCGTCTTAAAATCCACCGGCGATGCTAACCTGTTTGTGCTATAAAAAAGCATTGATTTTTTCCGCCACTTCAACGCTGGGAATTTGGCGGCAATTTATAGTATGATGGGCGAATTTTTCATAAAGCGGAGCACGTTCGCCGTATAGGCCGTCCAAGCCCTTTTCCGCCAGGCCAACAATTCCTCTATCGTTGGCGCTCTTCCCCAAACGCCGCTTAATTTCGGACAACGGCAGTTCAAGATAAATAATTTTAGTTTCGGCGCGCAGTTTTTCCATCGCGGCGACGGAATAAACAATGCTTCCGCCTGGCGAAAAAACGGTCTTATTCAAATCAAGGCCAAGAGTATGCAACTCCTCCAACCGCATCAGCTCGGCATCTCCTTTTTCTTTTACAATCTCCGCGTGACCGCGACCCTCTTTTTCTTTGATTAAAATATCCAGGTCCAAAAAATCATAGCCAATTTTTTTGGCCAATAATTTTCCAACAGTTGATTTTCCCGCCCCCGGCATGCCGATCAAAGTAATACCTTTTTTATTCATATTCATCTTTATTTCCATCTTTTATTATCTTTAACACTTTTTGTCTTATTTGGCAGTGTTTTGACGCGTCAAAACACTGTGTCTTTTAACGATCTTTGAGCCCCATTCCTTTCGGCCGAGGCGGATTTTTTAATAATTCCCAAATATCAATGTCCTTGAAAATATCTTCCAGCCAAGATTTCTTAATTAAAATACCGGTGGATTCAGATTTTTTAGTAACTTTAAAAGATCTCTGACTTTTATAAACACTGGGATTCCCAAAGAAATTTTTCCTAAGCGCGCTGATGGTTGCCGGAGATACCCATAAAACGCGCATAATTTCTCTTGTGCCCTTACCCGCTCGAATCAACGCTAACGCCGCTAATCGCTTAGTTATGATGGATTTTTCATATTCACTAAACAGGGCGTTTATTATTTTACCGGTTTGGTCTTTGGTTCTAGTTTCCGTTAATTTTTCCGAAAGAATATTCCACAAAAATTCTTTCCACTCGGTTCTGTGCTTATTTTGAAAATCTTTGTAGTTAGAATCATTCATTTTCATAGCATTGCTATTATACCTTCGGTGTTTTGACGCGTCAAAACACCGAAGTGATTCCGGACGGGAGGCGTTGATCCTGATAACTTTGATCCCGTCAATTTTTTCTGAAATCTTTTCCGACTTTCTTTTTAAAATTTAAAACAATTCCGGTGTTTTGACGCGTCAAAACACGAGGGGCTTTTTTCAAATTAAAAAGCCCCCGAGTATTTCTACTCAGGGGCTAGGGAGCAGGGGGGCTCCGGGATGGTCCCGCTTTGCGGGACGGAGCTACTTGCGAAGGATGAACACCCAACGGTCGTTGCCGTTCCAGACGCTGCCGGCGCTGCCACAGTCCGTGTAGAGCCACTGGCCATAACCATCGCGCTCCACGCAGAAAACGTAGAGGAAACCATCCGAATCGGTGATGGGCTCCATTCCGATAAGGAGCCTTTCGTTCATCGGCTGGTCCGGATACTGAATCCGAAGCTGAGGTCCGACTTCGGCAGGACACTTCTCGAAACCAAGCCGCTTGGCTCCGGCGAAGACTTCAGCGGTGGTCCCGCCATCTTTCTCGCCGGTGAGCTCAGCCGTAGTTAGGATGTACAGATCCACTTCGGTTTCCTCGCTGGCCGCTTTGAAAGCCGGTCTGCCGAGGATGTCGTTGGCCCAGTCGCTGATCTTGTTGCCGCTCTTCTTGAGATCCTGGCGGAAGTTGTCGGCGGTCTGGAGGCCGGTGCCGAGTTTGAGGGTACGCCAGGGTTTGAACGCAGGGGCCGCTTTCTTCTGGTCGCCATCCCCAAATCTGAACTTGCCTTCGATGAAGGATTGCAGAGCCCGCATCACGGAGTCAAAAGGCAAGGTACCTTCGTCCACTCGCCGAGCGACTTCGTCCAGGCGCCGTTGAAGCTGGCCGTACTGGTCGTCCGTGACACATTTGCGCGTCATGACGATCTCCTTTCTAAATGTCCCGAAACCCCATCCTACGCCACAGTGGCAAGGAACTGGCTAGATCGTAGCACAACGTACATCATTTTATCAAGTTTTTGTGGCAAGGGAATATGCACCTCACTACCCTCGAGGGTAGTGGTATTATTTTCTAGTTTTTAAATAACCTTTTTTGTACAAAAGTTCCGCGTTTAGAATCGCGACGCCTGCCGCGCCGCGAATCGTGTTGTGGCCCAAAACAACCATTTTGAAACCCAGAATCGGATCTTCGCGCAATCTCCCGACGGAAACCGTCATTCCATTTCCGCGGTCGCGATCCAGTCTTGTCTGCGGACGGAAACCGTCTTCGTGATAAAACAACGGCTGCGCCGGCGCGCTAGGTAATTTTAATTTTTGCGGCTCGGCCTTGAAAGACCTAATCGCTCGCTTTATCTCGCTCAATTTCGCCGGCTTGCGCGTGCTAAAGGAAATGGTCAAAAAATGTCCGTCTTTTGTCGGAACACGATTGCAATGGGCGGAAATTTTGATGTTAGCGAATTTAAAACCGGTTTTTCTTAACTCGCCCAGCAATTTCAACGGTTCCAGCTCCACCTTCGGCTCTTCCCCGCCGATTTGCGGAATAATATTGTCTAAAATATCCAGCGAAGCCACGCCGGGATAGCCCGCTCCGGAAATCGCCTGCATTGAAGTCACTAAAACTTTCCCGATGCCCCACTTATCCATCACCGGTTTAAGCGCCATCACCAGCGGCACAACCACGCAATTAGGGTTGGTAACAATGTAGCCGCTCCATTTTCGCCGCGCCTGCTGGGTAGGAATTATGGCAATATGACCGGCATTTACTTCCGGCACCAATAGAGGCACGTCCGGCTCTTGGCGATAGTTTTTGGTATTGGAAATGACTGGGTAACCGGCTTTGGCAAAATCTCTTTCAATTTCTTGAGCAACCGAGGCGTCAAGCCCAGAAAACACAAAATCGCATTTCAAATTCGGCTTTGACGCGTCAAAGACGGTCATTTTTCTGATGGCCTCCGGAATATCCACTTCCTGCTTCCACCTTCCCGCTACGGCTTCTTCATAGGTTCTTCCGGCGGATTCCTTTGAAGCGGCCAACGCCGTGATTTCAAACCACGGATGATTTTGCAACAAAACAATAAACTTCTGGCCGACTGTGCCTGTCGCGCCCAAAATTCCGACTCTTAAACGCTTACTTTCCATTTTTACCGCGCTCCAATTCCTTTATCAGACTTTGAGCCAATTCTTCCGCGCTTTCCTGCCGTTTCTCATTGCCCTCTTCTTTGGCAAGTTCTTTCTCTAGTAGTTTCACCTCTTCTTCGGTTAGCCCTTTTGCTGGCGGTATTTCTTTTTTATTCATAAAAGTTTAATTATGCTAGTAATGCCAGATAAGACCGCCGAAGCCGTCACTGCGGCGCCGGCACCCGGACCCTTGATAACCAGCGGGTTCTTATTGTAACGCTCGCTGTAAATGGCGACTACATTATCCGTTCCCTGGACATACGCCAGCGGGTCGGCCAAATCAACCTCCTTTAATTTAGCTGAAAGTTTCTTATTGGCAATAGCGCCCACGTACCGTAAAACGCGTCTCTTGTTTTTTGCTTTTTTAAATTTCGCCGCCATTTGCGAGTCGCTATAGGCCGCCAAGTTTTCTAGTTGTACGTCCGCCAGTTCCGTTGTCCAACCCATTTCGCGGGCCAGAATAAGAAGCTTTCTGCCGACGTCCTGGCCGCTTAAATCTTCGCGCGGATCCGGCTCGGTGTACCCTTTTTCTTTTGCAACCCGCACAAGCTCGCTGAATTTCTTGCCGCTTGCCCCGTGACGGTCTCCTGACCGTTTTACGGGGTCAAAATTATTGAAAAGGTAGCTTAGCGTGCCCGAAAAAATGCCTTCAATTTTTTTAATCTTGTCGCCCGCCGTCGTCAATCTTTTGACCGATTCAATCACCGGCAATCCGGCGCCAACGTTCGCTTGGTAATGGAATGTTTTGCCATGCTTAGCCAGCGCCTTTCGCAGGGCCTGATACTTTGCCATTGGTAAAACGTTGGCTTTTTTATTCGGAGTCACAATATGGCACCCCGCCGCCACAATTTCTGGATATTTTTTGGCGATTGCTTCGCTCGCGGTACAATCAACCAAGATTTTCTCTCCCTGAAATTCCCTAACTCTCTCCAAAAATTTATCCAAGCTTGTTTTGTCTTGGGATTTTTGCAGAATTTTCCTCCATTTTTGTAAATCCACTCCCGCCAAATCAAAGTGCATCTTCTCCCCATCCGCAATCCCGCAAACCTTAATTCTTAATTCATGATTCACGCTTCCTGCGACAATTTGCCGCAAAAGTTCTCCGCCGACATTTCCTAAACCAACCACGAAAACCGCCGCGCCGTCCGCATTTTGGAAAAACTCCTTATGAAGCGCTGTTATGGCCGCCGCTTTGTCCCTTTCGTCCACGATACAGGAGATGTTACGCTCGGAACCTCCCTGGGCGATTGTCTCAACATTGATATTATTTTGGCCCAGGGCGTTAAAAACCCGGCCGGCTATCCCCGGCACGCCGCGCATATTGTCGCCGACAATGGCAATAATACTTTTGCCGTCTGATTTTTTTACAAAAACTTTTCCGCGGTGAATTTCCGCTTCAAACTCATTTTTCAAAGCGGCTGAAGCTCGCTCAGAATCGGATTTTTTTACCGCAAAACAAATAGTGTGCTCCGACGACGCTTGCGCGATTAAAATTACGTTGATTTTGTGTTGGGCCGCCGCCTTAAACACCCGCTCGGCCGTGCCCGGCATACCGGCAAGGTCGGTTCCGCCGACATCCAGAAGACCTATGCCGTCAATTGAGGAAATATTCTTAACCGGCCCCTCCCCTAATCTAAGGCGTTCGTAACGCCTTAGATTTTGGTTTCCGATCAAGGTACCAGAGTGGCTGGGATTAAAGGTGTTTTTTATCAGAATCGGTATTTTTTTCTTGATTGCCGGCACCATAGTCGCCGGATGGATAACTTTGGCGCCAAAATAAGCCATTTCAAACGCTTCCTCGTAGCTGATCTGCGGCAAAACGGCCGCCGCCGGAACGATTCTGGGGTCAGCCGACATCACGCCGTCCACGTCAGTCCAAATTTCAATAACTTTTGCGCCCAGCGCCGCGCCGAAAATCGCCGCGCTGTAATCGGAACCACCCCGCCCGAGCGTGGTTGTTCTTCCGGATTCGGTTGAGCCGATAAAGCCAGTTATTACGGGAATAATGAATTTAGAATTATGAATTAAGGACTTACGAAAAAACTTTTTAATATTGCGATTGGTGGCCGTAAAATCCACGGCGGCGTTCTGGAAATTGTCGTCGGTTTTAACCAACGCTCTTGAATCAGCCGCAACTGCAGGAATTTTTTTGTTTAAGCATGCCGCGACTAGATTTGCAGAGAGCCGTTCGCCGAAACTCGCCACAAGATCCAATGCCACCGGCGAAACATCGCCGACCATTTTTAATCCTTTGACAATGCCCTCCAGCTCATTCAATAAGTCCGTCGGTGCCGATACTTTTAGCGTCTTGGCCGCTTCCAGGTGTTTTTCTTTTACAAAATCAAAATCCAGCGCCAATAATTTATCGGTGACTCCTTGCATAGCCGAAACAACAGCCACGATTCTATCCTTCTTGGCCGCTCCGGCAATGATTTTACAAACACCTTTAATCCGCTCGGCTGAACCGACCGAGGAGCCGCCAAATTTAAGTATTTTTGTTATCAAGTTTGGTAATTTCATTTGAAAAATAATTATGCAAATTTACATATTCTTCCTGAAGGTTGCGTATATGGGCGGCATTTTGAGTTTTTTGTCCTAAAACATGCTCGTCAAAATATGTCGGGTCGGAGAATAACTCGGTTTCTTTTAAAATCGTGTTGGCTTTTTGCGCGTGATACATCATTTTGATAATTTCGGTTTTGTTCTCCGGCTTTAGACTGCCAACCGCATCATAGCAAAAATCAATCAGCGTGTTGCCGAATGCAAGGCCAACGTTCGGGTCTTTGGCGATAATGTCATCAAGAAACTCTACTACGGTGACGTCCAGCGACTTAATCTTCAGCGGTTCAATGTCTTTCTCTGGATTCCAATCAATCACCGGCCTCATAACCATCGGCCAAATCTGCAAAACTTTCCCACGGCCATTTAAAGCATTTTCAACTTCCTCCATTCTGGCAGACAGCGTCGGCAGCGACTTGCCGGGTCTCTGCGCTTTCACATCTTCCGGATCATAAGCCTTTCCCTGCGCAAGGAGCCGCTCATAGTAATGTTTTAGCTGATCTTCGCCGCGGATTTTTTGCTCCACGTACCCTAAAATTTCCCTCTTGACGGGATCGGGTTCCTGCTCCGACCGAAATTCGGCTTTTTCAAATTCGTTTGGCTGTTCCGGTAATGATTCTGGCATTTTAATAAACCTTCAAAAAATTCCGCTTGCCGACTTGAATCAAAATTTCTTCATTAATCTCAATCAATTCATCCGGGTCATTCTTTTTCGCGTCATTTATCTTAACACCGCCCTGCTCAACAAGTCTACGGGCCTCGCTTTTACTGGCCGCTAATTTCGTTTCCACGAGCAAGTCAACCAAACGGCACTCTCTTTTTTTGGTTTTATAAGATTTAATCTCACTCGGCGCACCGCCTTTTGAAACTACCCTGATAAACTCCTCCCGAGCCGCCTCGCCGGCTTTTTGCCCGTGATACATTGAAACAATAATCTTGGCCAATTCCAATTTGGCTTCGCGCGGACCTGCCTTCGCAAAAACTTCGGCGGGCGCGTCGGTTAAAAGTTGGCGGTAAGAATCAATGAGTTGGTCCGGAATTGTCATAATCTTCCCAAACATTTCATTTGGTTTTTCCGCAAGCGCGATGTAATTGCCGACAGATTTGGACATTTTTTTCTCACCGTCAGTGCCAACCAGCAACGGCACCGTGATTACATCCTGTTCGGGCAATCCCATATGCCGCTGGAGATCCCGGCCGGTAAGCATATTGAATTTCTGATCAGTACCGCCGATTTCCACATCCGCCCGCACTTGCACAGAATCATACGCTTGAAGCATCGGATAAAATTGTTCGTGGGAGTATAATTCGGCGCCGCTCTTCAAGCGCTTGGAAAAATCGTCTCTTTCCAAAATTCTCTGGGTGGTAAACCGGGACGCCAATCTTATCAAAAACTCCATATTTTCCTTGCCAAACCACTGGCTGTTGTAAAGTATTTCGGTTTTTTTAAGATTTAAGATTTTGCCAACTTGCTTGAAATACGTTTTGGCGTTGGCTTTTATTTCCACGTCGGCCAGGGCCGGACGGGTCTTTGATCTGCCAGAAGGATCGCCGATTTTGGCCGTATAGTCGCCGATGATGAACACAATTTTGTGGCCGGCATCTTGGAACTGCTTTAATTTTCGCAGCGCCACGGTGTGCCCCAAATGCAAGTCCGGCGCGGTTGGATCGGCTCCGAATTTAATCCGCAGTTTTTTCCCCGACTTCAGCGCCGCCTCAAGATGCTCTTTGACAATCACCTCTTCCACGCCGCTGGTAAGTAAATCGCTCATTGGCTTTATTGTAGCTCAAGCCGTTTAAAATAAAAATGCCCCGCCCGGGTAACAACCGGACGGGGCTGACGGGGGCTTCACGGACCCCGGCCACAAGCTAAATCAATACTATCGCTTCTTAATAATTTCGTCAACTACGCCGTAAGACTTGGCCTCATCGGCGGCCATAAAGTAGTCGCGGTCGGTATCCTTTTCAATTTTAGCGAACGGCTGGCCGGTGTGCTTTGCCAAAATCTGGTTGAGTTTGTTTTTTATCTCAACGATGTGTTTGGCGGCAATCGCGACTTCAACCGCCTGGCCTTCCGCGCCGCCCATCACTTGGTGCAGCATTATTTCCGAATTCGGCAGAGCGAACCTTTTGCCCTTTTTACCGGAAGCCAGAAGCACCGCGCCCATTGAAGCGGCAATGCCGACGCAGACGGTGGCAACGTCCGGCTTTACGTATTGCATCGCGTCGTAAACCGCCATACCGGCGGTAACCGAACCACCCGGACTGTTTATATACAAAGTAATGTCCTTTTTGGCATCCTCGTGTTCCAAAAACAAAAGCTGGGCAATAACAACGTTAGCAAGACCGTCGGTAATCGGACCGCCGAGAAAAATTATCCGCTCCTTAAGCAGGCGCGAATAAATATCGTAGGCGCGCTCGCCTCCCGGCACCTTCTCAACAACCGTCGGTATCAAATATTCGTTTTTTATATTTTCATTATTCATATTTTTTTATTCGCATTATTTTGCTGTCATTCGCATTATTAGCGATTACTCCTATTGCTTCTCAAGAAAGCTGAAGACTTTCTGGTTTTGCGCTACACCGTAATTATAGTCGTAATGCCCGTCATCGGCAATTTCTTCGGGTTTCAGCTCCAGCTTCTCGGCTTGGGCAATTTTATAAATTACCAGATTACTCGCCACGTTCTGGCGCGCCCGTTCCATCAGTGATTTTTTGATTTCATCTTCCGATTTGCCGCTTGATTTGAAAATCGGCCCCAGCTGTTTTTCCATATTGTCATAAGTTTTCTTAACCATAATTTCCGGAAGGTCAACTTGGGAATCTTTAATAATTTCTTCAATCATTTTCAAGCGCAATCGTTCTTTTTCTTTTTCGTTTTTCTCAAACAACAGCCCGTCGCTGACGCTTCTTTTCAACTCGTCCACGGTTTGGAATTTTCCCAGGCTTTTAGCGAAGTCGTCCGTGAGTTCCGGCGCTTTGTCATCTTCTTTTGTCTTGCGGGAATTGCGAATCCATTCCAATGCTTGTTCTATCTCCGACGACTCAACTTTCTGTTCCTTCTTATCCGCCATAACTTTCTTGGCGATTTTTTTGTAATTGCCGAGTTTGATTTCCGGAAAGACAGTCAGGCGCGCCTTGTAAATTATGCCCATATCCTTGGAATCTTCAACGGTAATTTGCGGAGCGTCAATGAGAGTCCACTCGTTATCTTTGGAAATTTCGTCTAAGCTCCAATGAATCGCGCTTTTGGCGGCTTCATTGAAAACCGCGTCTTGATCCAGGGCCTGCTCGGCGAGCTCTTTAGGCGCCGTCCCCGGGCGGAAGCCTTTCAAATGAACACTGGCCAGGGCTTTTTCCCGAACCGCCTGGTAATAAGACGCAAATTCTTTTTGATCCAGCCTAACCTCCAAGTCAATTTGGGAGTCGGGTAATTTCTTAAATGAGGATTTCATCCCGTTAGAAGCGGTCTATCATCGACGTTTTTATATATCTTGTTGACATAATTTGATATGCGGCCGCTAGAAGTGATTTGAAGATGGTGCCACTTCTAACGGGAGCATTGTTCCGTCTATTATAAAATAAAAATCCCCATCTGTAAAGATAGGGATCTAAACCGGCGGGGAGCCTCTATACCATCTACGAAGTCTTTCTTCGTCCGAGTCCTTCCCCTCCTCCCACGCCTCGGATTCTGCCGGCCGCTTCTTAAAAAGCTTGCCGACCAAAACGGCGAACGGAAAAGCAACCCCAAACAAAATAAAACCAATTACCAGCGTCCAACCCCAGAATCCCATCCGGATGCCTCCTCTAAAGTACCGGCCGTATAGTAACTTACAGCAATGAAACAATCAAGAGCGCTACTATATTCATAACCTTAATCAGCGGATTGATGGCGGGACCGGCAGTATCCTTGTAGGGATCGCCGACGGTGTCTCCCGTGACGGCGGCCTTGTGCCAATCGGTGCCTTTGGCGCCGGCGGCCTCAACGTATTTTTTGGCATTGTCCCAGGCGGCTCCTCCGGCAGTCATAGAAATACCCAGAAGCAATCCGGCGACGATTGAACCTATCAAAAATCCTCCCAGAGTTTGCGCTCCCAAAACCAAACCAACCAGCAAAACCGAAACAACGGGAAGAAGCGCCGGCACTATCATCTTGCGAAGCGCGGCTCTAGTAACAATGTCCACCGCTCGGCCGTAATCGGGCTTAGCAGTGCCTTCCATTATGCCTTTAATTTCTCTGAACTGGCGGCGCACCTCCTCAACTACCGCGCCAGCCGTCTGCCCCACGGCTTTCATTCCCAACGAACCGAAAAAATAAACAACCGCGGCTCCCAAGAATAGCCCGATAATCACGTTGGGATTTTCCAGGCCGAAAACTATATTTTTTGAAAGCGCTTTCAGCTCCTCCGTATAACCGGCAAACAAAACAACAGCCGCGAGCCCCGCCGAGGCAATGGCGTAACCCTTGGTAACGGCCTTGGTGGTGTTGCCGACGGCATCAAGCGCATCGGTAATTTTGCGAATCTCTTCCGGCGCGCCGCTCATCTCGGCAATGCCGCCGGCGTTGTCGGTTACCGGCCCGAAAGAATCAATCGCCACCACAATACCGGCCACCGAAAGCATGGCAGTCGCCGCGATGGCAATGCCGTAAAGTCCGGCAAAGGAATAAGCGAGGAAAATACCCGCCACAATCACCAAAATCGGAAGCAGTGTGGCTTCCATACCCACCGAAAGACCCATAATAACGTTGGTGCCGTGGCCGGAGCGCGAAGCTTCGGCAATTGATTTCACCGGGCGAAACTTTTTGGCGGTATAATAGTCGGTTATCAAAACCATCAGAACGGTTACCGCCAAGCCGACAAAGGCCGCGCCAAAAATACTCAAGTAATTTTCAGGGAAGAAAATTTTAGCGGCAAAATAAAACAGAATTGCGGAAATAACCAGAGAAGCGGCTAAACCTTTATATAGCGCGCCCATAATCGCCTGACTCTTCCCAAGCCGCACAAAAAAGCTTCCGAAAATTGAAGCAATAATGGCCAATCCTCCCAGCACTAACGGAAATGCCAGCTGACCGCCGCTCAAAGTCAGCGCGCCCAAAAGCATCGCGGCGGTCAAAGTAACCGCGTAAGTTTCAAAAAGATCGGCGGCCATGCCGGCGCAGTCTCCGACATTGTCTCCAACGTTGTCGGCAATCACGGCCGGATTGCGCGGGTCGTCTTCGGGTATGCCGGCCTCAACCTTGCCGACCAAGTCCGCGCCGACATCGGCGGCTTTGGTGAAAATACCCCCGCCCAAGCGTGCGAAAACCGAAATCAAGCTCGCGCCGAATCCAAGACCAATCAAGGATTTCGGGTCTCCGGTAATGAGATAAAATCCCGCAACGGCCAGAAGACCGAGCGCGACTACCAGATAACCGGTGACGGAACCGGCCTTGAAAGCAAGCGACAACGATGGACCGAGTCCATGCCGGGCGCTCTCGGCAGTCCGGGCATTGGAACGCACGGCTATGCTCATGCCGATAAAACCAGCGAGCGCCGAAGCAACGGCTCCAACCAGAAACCCGACGGCTTGGGTCAAGCCAAATTGCCAGGCAATCAAAAGCAAAAGCGGCAAAGCCACTATGGCCACGGAAACGTATTGGCGTTTCAAATAAGCACCGGACCCCTCCTGAATCGCCCTGGAAATCGCCTGCATTTTTTCATTGCCGGCCGGCTGTTTGAGTAGCCAGAAAATTATGTAAACGCTGTATAAAATCGCAACGGCAATCGGTATGAAAATCAAATAATTGATGTCCATTTTATTAAGCTTCTATTTTGTCTTCATCGTCGTCGGCTTTTGCTTCAGTCGTTTCCTCCTCTATGGCCGCGGCTACTCCGCCGGCTTGCGTCTCTTCGGGCTTGGCGTCCGAACGCACATCAATCTTCCAACCCGTCAGCTTGGCGGCGAGACGGACGTTTTGCCCGCCCTTGCCGATGGCAAGACTCAATTGATCATCGGGTATGAACACACGCGCTTCGCGATGCGGCAAAATTTCCACGCTCTTCGCTTTCGCCGGCGAGAGGGCGTTGGTAAGAAACTTAGCCGGGTCCTCCGACCACTCCACAATATCCAATTTCTCCTGGCCGAGCTCGTTACTGACTGCCATAACTCTCGTGCCGCGCTGGCCGACACAGGAACCCACCGGGTCCACTCCTTCGGCGTTGGAAGCAACGGCAATTTTGGTGCGGCTGCCCGGCTCGCGGGCAATCGCTTTAATCTCAATGACGCCGTCGCTGATTTCCGGAACCTCCAGGGCAAAAAGTTTGCTCACAAATTTTGGGTGAGAGCGGGATAAAATAATTCCCGGCACTTTTGTATCGGACTGCACCGCCACAACATAAAAGCGCATTCTGTCTCCGGCGCGATAGTGCTCGCCAGGAATGGATTCATTGTAAAACAGCACGCCGGTCGTGCGGCCCAAATCTACATAGACATTGCCGCGGTCAAAACGCTGGATGACGCCGCTGACAATTTCGCCTTCGCGATTTTTGAATTCCGACAAAACCGAATCACGCTCGGCTTCCCGCAAACGCTGTAAGATGACTTGCTTGGCAGTTTGAGCGGCGATGCGTCCGAAATCTTCGTGGACTTCCAGTGGAAATTCCAACTCGTCGCCGACTTTAACGCCGGATTTAATTTTTTTGGCTTCGTCAACCAAAATGTGGCGGTCAGGATTATATCTAGGCAAAACATTTTCCTCTTGCGGACCAGGAGTCGGGGCAACGCCTGCCTGTCCGGCAGGCAGGCTTTCCTCGGAAACAGCACCCTCTTCAATCATCCGGACGGTGGTTTCGTCCACAACGGTTTTTACCTGCCAAAATTTAAGCCCGCCGGTTTTCAGGTCAAACTTGGTTTTTATCAACTCGCCGCGCTGGCCGTATTCCTTTTTGTAAGCGGCGGCGATGGAAGACTCAATCGCTTCCAAAATTTTCGCCGGGTCTATGCCCTTTTCCTCGGCAATTTGGTCAATCGCCCGTTTTAAAGTTTTTAAATCAAACATTTGTTTTTATTAAATAACCGCCCCTCGGGCGGCCATTCATCAATGCCTTAATTATAAGCGAGTTAGGGGAAAAGTCAATGGCAATAAAAGAGCCCAGATCGGTAGTCAGCCGACCTGGGCCTGGAGGAGGGAGGGGAAACTAGGGATTTTTTACCGGTACGGGCCTGCCTGCCGGTAGGCAAGGTAAAAAATCCTTTGCGGCATCGCGCGTCGCGCGATAGACGAATTCTTTTATTTGCCGCTTGATGTAGTCCAGCGTCCCACGGTATCTAATCTGGTTATTTTTATCCAAGGCGTCTTCGTTGCGGACTGCCTTTCTGATAACCAGCACGAACCTTACCAGCGGGTGGATTGTTTTAAATTTGTGGATTTTGCGCCGGGTGGAGCGAACTTGCAGCGGCAAAACGAATCCGCCGCGAATAAAAATCAAACCGTCAATGCCGTCCCTATCAAGGCGATCGGAGGTTTCAGCTTTGGCATAGCCAAGAAATCGCGGGTCTTCTTTGCAAAGCTCTACCATCGCCTCTCCAACGGCATCTTCCGCTTCGGGTCCGAGGTTCTTGGAGTCTTTTGCCAAGAATGCACCCTTTTCAATTAGCCAAGTGAAGTTTACAAACTTTTGTCCAAAATTTCAATACGTCGGGTGTCCGGATGAAACTCCAATTCCTCGTCATTATATTTTATCCGCGGCTTGTATCCTGACGGGTCCCGCAGCAAACTCCTCTCAATTCTCCGTATTTGGAAATTACGCAACAATTTTTCCAGCCACGAACCGGCGACACCCGACAGCAATTTTTCAACAATGACTTTGATTGCCGACGGCCGCCGGTATAAAAATCTGGGATCGCTGGCTTGGAGACGCTCGCGACCAGCCTGCCCGCCGTGGAGGTGGGCCCAGTCTTGATTGGCAGCAAAAAAATCGGCAATACGCGCTTGGTCGCCAAAAATAGGAACTAAATTGGCGTAAAGAACCTGCCAATATTTGTCGTGAGGCGGCGACAGGCGAAAAGTTTTTGGCGTTATGAAATGATTTAGGCAAATTTTATCCGCGGCTGCTTCTTTGTGGCTAAGTTTTTTGCGCCGCCATCCCAATAATCCAAAAATTGCCACGGCAAAAAAACGGGCGGTAAAAATCCTGCCCGCCCGCGCGCCGACGATAACATCAAAATCCGATTCCAGATTAACATTGCCCAACGCCATGGAACCTGCCGCCACCGCGAAGTCCACGAATGGAATAAAACGGAACGGCCAGGTCCGGCGCAAAAAAATTATCCATTTTTTATCGTAAAGCACCTGCTGATTTCGCTTCGCTAAAGTATCCGAATCCATCTTTACAATAATAGTCCCTTTGATATGATAATTGTATGTCTATGGAATCACCCAGTGTTTGGGAAAGCGTAGAAAAGGAGGCCGAGGAGGAAAAAACCCGAAAAGAAACCGAGGAAGCTTGGCGCGCGACCGAAACCGAAATAACCAAGAAAAAGACGGAGCGGGTTTTTGAAGAAGCGGCCGAGGAGCTTGCCGCAAGAAAGCGGAGAGAGGCAACGAAAAAGGCAATGGAGTCCGTAAAATGGGAAGGGGCGGCAGAAATCGCAAAAAAAGAGAAGGCGGAGAAAGAAAAAGGACCCTTGGATTAAATCAGTCCTCAACCGCAGGCACTTCAATTTGCTTAACTTCCACGCCGATTTTTTCGCCGGTTATTTTCAAAACGTCCTTATCAATCTTGCCGAATTCTTTGTAGGCATTGTTATACATATTCATAGAAACATTCAGGTTCTTACCCAACTTTTTCATATACTCATCGTAGGTTAATAAGTGTCTGCCTAAGCTTTCCACTTGTTTAATGATGTCCTTTGCCTGCTCCGAAATTTTTTGATTGCGCAAGCCCTGCAAAACTGTTTGCAGATAGGCCAAAAAGGAAGTCGGCGAAACAACAATAACCTTCTTCTGCCCCGCATAATTTATGAGATTGCGGGTATCGTCGGCAATCGCCCCGACTTTATTTATCAATAAATCGTAATACACCGCTTCGGAGGGAATGAACATAAAAGCGAAATCCATGGTGTCTTCCTGCGGCTTTACGTACTTGGAAGTTTCGTCAATGCGCATTTTTAAATCCGCTACCAGCGCCGCCTCGTATTTCTTTTTTTCCGACTGGTCGCGCGCCTCCAAAATGCGGTTGTAATTTTCCAAGCTGAATTTGGAATCAATGGGGATTATTTTTTTATCCACGAACACCACCGCGTCCACAATTACGCCATCGGAAAAAGCGTATTGCATCTGGTACGCTCCCGGCGGCAAAACGTTTTTCAAAACTGTTTCCAAATAATACTCCCCCAAAATCCCCCGCTGTTTTGGGTTCTTCAAAATATCCTGCAAACTCTTAAGCTGGTCGGCGAAACTGACCACTTGCTTGTTGGTTTCATCAAGCCGCGTCAATTTTTCGGTAACGTCCCGAACAATCTGCGCGCTTTCCCCGAATTGCCGCTGCATCAGCCTGGCAGATTCTCCAAGTTTCGTATCCATCACCCTGGCAATCTCATTAACCTGATTCTGGAGCATCAGTAAAGACTGGTCGGGAGCCTTCTCCTTTTTTTGGCTTTTAATCAACGCAAAAACGGCCACGAAACCAAAAACAATAACAACCAAAACGACGCCAAGTAAAATTTCCATAGCTTCATTTTACCTTTTTTACGACAAATCAAAAAGCCGCCCCTCACAGGCAGCTTTTTGATTGTGTAAATACTATTATAGCACCGGCGAACGAAAGGCAAAGCGGGCTGTGGAAAACTTTATAGAGTGTTGAGGTCTGCGTTCACCGCCTGAAATTCCGTCTCTAAGTCGCCCAAATCCAGTCCCTCCAGGTCTTGGGTAATCACGGCCGTGCTGTCTTCTGCTGGCGCCGGTGTTACTGCCGGAGAACCGGACAGTAAGAAAACCAAAAGCGCTACCGCTAAGATAATTATGATGGTTAGTAATGTTTTTTTGTTCATGGTTTATTTTTTATTGTTGAGTATTGGTTGCGGCGGGCGTGGCGGTATTTTCCGGTTCTTCATCAACTTTCGGGATTTTGGCCAATGAAGTGGCGGCATCATGAACCGCTTCCCGCGCCGTCTTTACGATATCGCGAACTTTGGCCAAATCATCGTGCAAAGCCTTATTAGCTGCTCCGACATCAGCTCTAAGTTTTTCTTCCGTGGTAATAGTTATCTTGTAAGTTTTGCCGGCTTGAGCGGCAACGGCCGTGCGAGCCGCTTCAATCGCAGTTTTAGCCGCTTCTATCGCGCTCCTAACTAAAGTCACATCTAAACCGCGGTCCGACGCTTTGTCAGTACGCGAAACAATCTTTCCTAAAACTGTGGTCAATTTATCCAATACATTGGACAAATGTTCGGTCTGGTTTTTATTTATTGCGTCAAGCCGCTGATCAATTTTTTCTACAACCTGTTTTTTGCGCTCGTCTTTAATGGTTTTTAATTTTTCCTTTAATTCGGCGCGTTTGGCTTCTACTTGCTGTTTTACCGCTTCGCGTTTTTGTTCAACCGCCGCCTTAAAATCCCCACGCTTCTTTTCACTCGCCGCCTTCAATTCGTCACGCTTCGCTTTAAGTTCTTGTATCGCAGTTTCTCTGGCGTCCTTTATTCCTTCCCGAGCATCTTCGCGAATGTCTTTCACGTCCTGGCGGGCATTCTTGATTGCGTTTACCTCCTGCGCTCCGACCGGCAGTACCACTGCCAACGAAACTAGTAATGTAAGGATTGTTTTAATCATGTTGTTCATTGTAGCTTTTTATTAATTTTGCGCAAGACCCGCCTCATCGCCTGCCTGCCGGCGAGGCAGGGCGGGCAGGCTCCTACCAAATTTCGTACGTAACGTTTACCCATACGGTAACCTCTTGACTACCCGGTTCAATAGTAGGTGCCGGTACAGGGACGCCCATGCCCCCGTCCTTACCAATAGATTCGACGGTGGCGTACATAGGCATCGGGTAACCGCCCCCCGATTCGTTAAAGGTAATCACACTCCCCAGTCGGGCATGGTTTTGCTCCGCCATAGATTTTGCTTTCGCCCGCGCCTTATCAAACCCCTCTTGGCGCGCTTCATTCAAGAATTTATCGGGGTCTTCAACGCTAAAGACTAGACCGCTGATTTCGTTTACCCCCCTGGCCGGCAAACCGCCAAAAATTTTACCCACCTTGGTCAAATCCCGAATTTTCACCGCCACGCTTTGAGTCAAAACATAGCCGCCAATGGTGGTTTTGCGCGTTTTCTCATCATATTCATAGCGCGGTGACAGATTGTAACCGGCGGTTTTGATGTCCTTGGCGTCAACCCCTTCGGATTTTACAAAATCCAAGGCGGCATTAACCCTGTCCGTGTTGTCAGCTTGCAACTTCTCGGGATCTGTACCCTCGGAAATCACCGAAAACGATAAAGTGGCGATGTCCGGGGACACCGTCACTTTACCCTGGGCGCTAACGCTGACCACCCGAGACGGGTAAACTGACCCGCCGTACCTCCAAAGCGCTTTCACTGCGGAAAATCCGAGAATCACTACTACCACCAAAACAACGTTTAGCAGTATCCAAAATACTTTCTTTGTTACTTCTGGTTTTACGGGCATAGTATTTTAATTACAAATTTTAGTTATATTTTTCTGCGATTTTGACGATTGCTTTTATTTCTTCTCCATTTAGACTGGCGCCTCCGACCAAAGCGCCGCCTATCTCATTGTGTCTCAAAAAACTTTCCGCATTTTTACTTGTCACCGACCCTCCGTAAATTACAACAGTACCCATAATTCCTAATTCATTCATAATTCCCTCAATGTATTGTATCATTTCCAGCATATTTTCCGGCGTGTCAGGGGTGCCGGTGCCAATGGCCCAGATGGGCTCGTAGGCAACTACTAAATTTTTAACCTGCCCCGTACCGAACTTGTTCTGGTTCGGGGTTTTCAATTTCCCTGCCTCGCTGGCAGGCAGGCAATTTCCAATTAAGGAGAGCCCGGTTTTTAATTCGCGGGCGACAACTTCCTTTGTTTCACCGGCATCGCGCTGGGCGCGAGTTTCTCCTACGCATAAAATCGGAATCAGGCCGTCTTGTAATGTAGCGGCTATTTTTTTCGCCACCATCTCGTCGGTTTCCCCCAAATTCTGGCGGCGTTCGGAGTGGCCAATTATTACAAACTTCACGCCCAAGTCTTTGAGTTGGCTTCCCGAAACTTCACCCGTATAAGCGCCTTTGTCTTCCCAAAAAAGGTCTTGAGCTCCAAGTTGGGACTTTTTAACAACCCCAGCCGCCGCTTTCAAAAAAGGATAAGGCGGGCAAATTACCAAACCCTCAACGTCGCTCGCTTTTGCCAGTTCCTCGGCTTCGGCAAGTGTTGCCGGATTTAATTTCCAATTGGCGATAATAATCTTCGGCATTGTTCTATTATTATACTCTATCGGTCAGATTTGGGCCCATTGGACTTATGCGATTTGTGTGTTACGCTTCAGCCGCGGGGTGGAGAAGTAGTTATCTCGCAAGGCCCATAACCTTGAGATCGCAGGTGCGATTCCTGCCCCCGCAACCCCGTAAAGAGAATTTCTTTGGGAAATTCTCCACGGGGCAGGCCATTTGGACTGCCACGTGACAAAGACCAGCGCTTGCGCTGGTTTTTGTTTTACGGGTGTCGCGTGGGACGTGATGAGCAAAGCGAATTTTACGTCCTTTACGCGACATTCATTTCTTGGTACTTTTCTCGAATAATGTACTACGTCTACCTTTTGGAAAACTTAAACGATAAAAGCTGGTATATCGGCTTTACCGAAAATCTTGACCAACGAGTGAAAGATCACAACGATGGTCGGGGCGGCAGAACCACCAAGTTAAAACATGGTTGGAATTTAATTTATTGTGAAATGTATCTGAATAAAGAAGATGCTCTGGGTCGTGAAAAATTTTTGAAAAGCGGATCTGGCCGCAGATTTCTCAAAAAGCAATTGCGAAATTATTTTGCTTAAATAAAAAGCCTGATTTTTATCGGGCTCCGCCAGGAACACCCTTCAGCGGTTTTGTGGGTCATCCCATAGCTATCAAATTCTTGCCACGCCCTTAATTCGGTGATAATCTGACAGCAAGTTTTCGCCGACGTAGCTCAATGGTAGAGCGAGCGTTTCATAAGCGCTAGGTCGCAGGTTCGATCCCTGCCGTCGGCACAACAGGGATCGAACCAAGCCGCACCCCGTATCAGGAAGGCAGGCTGCTATCATATATGATAGCAGCCGTCGGAAACCGAACCTGCCTGCCGGCAGGCAGGGGTGTCCGAGATGGGGGTCGGGGTGCGGCGTTATGGTTCGGCGAGCGAGCGGGCTATCCAGCCGCGAGCGAAGCGAAATCCCTCCCGCTGGCACCAGAATTTGACTTTTATCGGCAAATAGTATAAAGTAGAAGTAACATTAATTCCTTATATTACCGCGTACCACTGCCGGCTGGGATGGCGGAATTGGCAGACGCACTGGCTTCAGGAGCCAGCGATCGCAAGATCATGAGGGTTCGAATCCCTCTCTCAGCACAAGGACTTATTCGTTTTATTATTAGATGATTAGAGTACCTAAAATTAAACAAAGAGATATTTCCCCCGATAAAAAGGAGGTTCTTCGGTTTGTGCCGCTTGGCGGCCTAGAGGAAATTGGACGCAATTGCTCGTTTTTTGAGTACAAAAATGAGATTATTGTCTTGGATGTCGGTATTCAATTCCCCGAAGAAGAAACTCCGGGCGTGGATTACATCATTCCCAATGTCGCCTATTTGGAGTCCAAAAAGCAAAACATCAAAGGAATAATTTTTACCCACGGGCATTACGACCACGTTCACGCCCTCCCCTATCTGATAGAAAAGCTCGGCAACCCCACCATTTACGCCGCCGCTCTCACTAAGGCGATTATTGAGCGCCGCTTCCAGGAATTTCCGAACCTTCCCAAGCTCAAATTCCAGGTGGTAAAAAACGGCGACATTTTCCGAATTTCCAACAATTTTGAGGCAGAGTTTTTTGACATTGACCACACCATTCCCGACGCAATTGGAGCGATTTTGACTACTCCGGTAGGCAAGATGGTTCATTTCGGCGACTTCCGCCTGGAAACCAACAGAGAAGGCAAACCGGAAAATCTGGAAATCTTTGAAAAGCTCGGCAAGATGAACATTCACAGCATCTTTATGGACAGCACCAACGCCATCCGCGAGGGATTTTCCATTTCGGAAAGAATAGTTGAAGAAAACCTTGAGCAACTGTTCGTCAACGCTCAAGGCAGAATTATTGTTGGCACTTTCGCTTCACTGCTGACCAGGATTGCGGAAATAATAAAAATTGCCGACAAGTTGGGCCGCAAAGTTGCCTTCAACGGACGATCGATGAAAGAAAATGTTCAAATCGCCCAGAACCTCGGCTATATCAAGGCGAAAAAGGGGCAGATTATAGATGTAGAAGATTTGAGTAAATATAAAGATGACAAAGTAATGATTCTCACTACCGGCGCCCAGGGCGAACCAACAGCCGGACTGATGAAAATCGTTACCGGCGAACATCGCATTCTTCGGCTCAAACCAACTGACACCGTAATTTTTTCCTCATCCATTGTTCCGGGCAATGAAAGAAGCGTGCAAATACTCCAGGACAATATCGCCAGGCAAGTTGACGAGATTTACAACTCCAAGCTTCTGGACATTCACGCAAGCGGCCACGCCAACGCCGAAGATTTGAAACTGGTGATGAAGCTCGTGAAACCAAAGTTTGTCGTTCCGGTGCACGCTTATTATTTCTTCCGCAAAGCAGTTGTAAAACTTGCCAAAACTGTCGGCATCCCGCGAGAAAGAGTAATGATGATGGACAACGGCCAAATTGCCGAAATTACCAAAGATGATTTTAATATTACCGACCAATCTATGGATGCTTCCTATGTAATGGTGGACGGACTGGGCGTCGGCGATGTCGGTGAAATTGTCCTGCGCGACCGCCGCGTACTCGCCAAAGAAGGAATGGTGGTAATAATTATCACGCTGGATCGGCACAACGGCCGGATTCTGAAAAATCCCGACATTATTTCACGCGGCTTTATTTACCTCAAGGAAAATCAGACTCTACTGGAAGACATCCGCAAACGCATCCGCGGAATTATGGGGCGCATCCCCGGCCACCGCGACGTGGACGCCGATTACCTCAAAACGCTTTTGCGAGACCAGATTGGACAACTCCTGTATAATAAGACCAAGAGACGACCGATGGTTTTACCGGTTATTATAGAAGTGTAATGACCGAGAATTTCTAATTATTCTAATTCCTAATTGACCTAAATAAATCACAATGACTAATGACTAAATTTTTAGAAATTGATGCTTGGGTCATTGTTTAGAATAATTAGGTTAATTAGAATAATTAGAAATTTATGAAAAACCCCATTCTTATATCGGGAATACAGCCAACTGGCAGACTCCACCTCGGCAACTACCTGGGTGCTTTGAAAAACTTTGTTGATCTGCAAAACTCCGGAAAGTATCAATGCCGCTTCTTCGTGGCCGATTTGCACGCATTGACGGAAAATCCGAACGCGAAAGATTTGAATAAAAATATTGTAAGTCTTGCGGCTGATTTTCTGGCCGCCGGATTGGATCCGAAAAAATCAATCATCTTCCAACAGTCCCAGATTGGACCGGTGCAAGAACTAAAATGGATTTTAAGCCCACTCACTCCGACAAGCGAACTAATACGCATGACAGCCTTTAAGGAAAAAGTTTTACAGGCTCTTAAACCCGAGGAAAGAGAAAAAATTACTAAGGAAAAATTTGAAAAAATTGTTGAGGGGACTAATTTTGGATTAGCGGAATATCCTATTCTTATGGCCGCCGACATTATGGTATTCGACGGGCAACTTGTTCCTGTCGGCAATGACCAATTGCAACATCTTGAATTCGCCCGCACGCTGGTCCGCAAATTTAACAACAAATTCGGTCAAACATTCATAGAACCGAAGGCCCTCTTAACCGCCACACCTCGCCTGATGTCTCTGGACGATCCGTCAAAAAAAATGTCTAAATCCCGTCCCGCTGGTTGCCTTTTTATTGACGATTCGCCGGAAGAAATTGAAAGGAAAATAAAAACCGCCGTTACCGATTCCGGCAGTGAAATAAAATATGACGAAAAAGAAAAGCCGGGCATCTCCAATCTGTTATCAATAATGGCCGGCCTCTCCGGAAAGCCGATTGCAACTTTAGAAAAAGAGTTCGCCAACGCAAATTATGGAAAATTCAAACAATCTCTCGCCGTTTTGGTCAGCGATTATTTTGCTTCATTCAGAAAAAAGAAAGCGGCGCTATTAAAAAAACCAGCGACTCTCAAAAAAGTCCTTCAACACGGTTCGGTACAGGCTCAAAAAATCGCGGTGAAAAAACTGGCCGAGATTAAGGAAAAAATAGGCCTTGTAATTTAATTAAAAAGCCCTCCGTTACACATTGGAGGGCTTTCGCCACGTTCGTACAAATAATACGAAGGCGGCGCTTTGCACCATAAAAACCGTCACAATCAGCGGCCCCGCCAGCGCGTTAAAAACAACGTAGGCGGAAATCGCCGAGAGCACCAGTCCGGCAAATGATCCGGGAAAATCTTCGCGTTTGGTTGATAGCGCCAAAATTACTCCGGCGCCGATTCCAAGGCTCACCCAAATGTATTTGTTTTCAAAAAACATCACGCCAAGCACGGAAGCAACGAAACAACCGGAAAGCATTCCGAGCGCCGCCCAAAGCTGAAGACCGAGGTATCCCCGCTCCAATTTCGGACAGTCCATATCCGCTCCGTAAAAAACTGGCCTTATTCTACCACTAATTGTACCTTACCGCAAGTCATTAAAATTTCTTGACCGCTATCCAAACCGGCGCGTTTTCCAATTTGGTATTCAACTCCGCGTCAAATTTTTCCTTTTTGAAAACAACGTTTTTTGCGTTAACTGCCATTTTCAATTCCCGCGAATTCGCGTCGACGACTTTCAGCAGTTCTTTCGGCAATTCCATCATCAAAATTATTTTATCATGCGGCTGATATTTCGCGTCGTGCCGCAGCCCCTGAACCATACGCACTAATTCACGCAGGATTCCCTCGTTTCGCAATTCTGGAGTAAGCGTTGTGTCTAGTTGGATTTCTCCGTTAATTTTGTTGTCAAGGACCACTTCCTTAATATTCACTTCGTCAGCGAGTAAATTTAATAATTCCTTATTGTTTCGGATTTCGGATTTCGGATTTCGGATTTTCAGCGACGCCAGTGGTTGCCGTACTTTTATCCCCGCCTTTTCTCTCTCGGCCAACGCCAAACTAGCGAGACGCCTCACTTCGGCCATCGCCGTCAGCAACTTTGAACTTTTGACTTTTGACTTTGACCTCATACTTGTCCAGTCCTGCAGATGCACCGAATCTTTATTCCCAAGCGATAGCCAAAGGGCCTCCGCGAAAAACGGGGCAAACGGGGCCATCATTTTCGCAATGCCGCTCAAAACTAGCCTTAGGGTTTTGCCGGAAACATTTTTTCTTGAACGGCGAATATACCAGCGCGACAAATCATCCACCAACGCTTCAATTTCTTGAGCCGCGTCGCCGATTGCGTACACCTCCAAATTGGCGGTAACCATATCGGCAGTTGCATTAAGTCGGTCAATTATCCACTCATCCAAAACTTTAATTGGTTTGTGTTTTTCTTTGCCGTAGGTGGAATAGAAAACAAAAGAGTTATAGAGCAGCATAAAAAGTTTGTTGAGTGTCTTGCGTAAATCATTTTCATCAAAACGTTTCGGCTCTCCCGGGGGATTAACCGTATAAAAATACCACCTCAAAACATCGGCTCCGTATTTTTGAAGCATTTGCCACGGGTCAACTACGTTGCCTTTGGACTTGGACATTTTCTGTCCGGTTTTATCCAACAAAAGGCCGAGGGAGATTACATTTCGGTAAGGAAGGTCGCGCTTAAGTAACGTCGCAACCGCCAACAGGGTGTAAAACCAGCCGCGCGTCTGATCTATCCCTTCGGCGATGTAATCAGCCGGGTACTGCGCTCCACCGTCAATAAGTTTTTTGTTTTCAAACGGATAGTGCCATTGGGCGAACGGCATTGCGCCCGAGTCAAACCAAACATCCGCCACTTCTTTGACGCGCTCCATTTTTGAACCGCACTCGGAACAGCGCAGATAAACTTCGTCTACAAACGGACGGTGCAAATCCACTTCGCCGTCATGATTGAACGGCCAATTGGGGAAGGGCAGCTTACTCCATTTGCCAACCTCAAGATAATAATCCTGCTTCAAAATTTCTTCATTGGACAATCCGCGAACGGCGCCATCCAGCACCCAAAGAGGATCGCCGTGGCTAACAATCACAATATTTTTATTCTGGTATTGAGAATCTGTTTCTTTCAAAAAATCCATCATTCGCCTCTTAACATCGTTCAGGCTTTCGCCGCCGGCTGGCGCCTTGGTAAAACTCTCCATGCGGTTACTGAAAAATTTCCGGTGTTCGGAAATCGGCCGGCCGTTAAAAACACCCGTGTTGAGCTCTTCAAGCCGTTTATCGGTTATGACTTTAGCGCCGGTAATTTTTGAAACAATCTTGGCCGTTTCCCGAGTACGGGCATAGGGAGAGCAGATTATCAGGTCCGGTTTTTCCCTCTTGAGCGTCTGGGCTGATTTTTCCATCTGTAGCCTCCCCTTGGCCGTCAATTTGGAAACATTTTTTCCATTTTCCGGCCCGGAGGCAATGATGTCTTTCAAATTGTGGTCCGATTCGGCGTGGCGCATTATGAAATAGTTGTTTTGCGAATACGATTTTTCTCCCAATTCATCCAAACTGCCGACAACTTTTTGGTGTCTGCATTTTCCGCACTCCCAAATCGGCAGCGGCGTGCCCCAATAGCGCTCGCGGGAAATCGCCCAATCTTTTATGTCACGCAGCCATTCGCCAAACCGTCCTTCCTTGATGTGTTCCGGAATCCAGTTGATCTTTTGATTGGCCTTGAGCATCTCCTCGCGTAGCCTGCTCATTTCCAAAAACCAGGCAACGCGGGCAAAATAAATAAGCGGGGTTGAACAGCGCCAGCAAAAAGGATATTCGTGCTCAATTGTGCCGCTTGAGTATAAAATTTTCCGCTTTGCAAGGTCGGAAATAATATCTTTGTCCGCTTCTTTTATAAATTTTCCGCCGCCGGGCAGACCTTTTTTCATAAATCCCCGATCATCAATAGTGATGGGGGTTTCCCCCTTTCCGGCAACTCGCAAATCGTCCTCACCATATGCGGGAGCAATATGAACCAAACCGGTGCCTTCCGTAGTAGAAACAAAATCGGCTGCAATTACTTTATGCTCCCCTTTGTTGGGATAAGTCGGCTCGTATTCTTTCCCGACCAATTTCTGGCCGGACATTTTTTCAACCACTTCCACTTCTTTACCCTCTAGTTTTGGAGGAACGTTGTAGGACCACACGTATTCGTCGCCAATTTTGTATTTCGTGTAGGTAAGTTTTGAATTGACCGCCACCGCCACGTTTCCCGGAAGCGTCCACGGCGTAGTAGTCCAAACAAGCAAAAATTCTTTTTGTTTTTTTCGTGTTTCGCCTGCCTGCCGGCGAGGCAGGGATTTCGAATTTCGGATTTCGAATTTTACGTATACAGATGGATCTTTCGTCAATTTGTATGCCCCCGGCTGACCCAATTCGTGGCTGGAAAGCGGTGTTTGACAACGCGGACACCAGGGAATAACTTTATAAAGTTTTTTTAAAAAGCCACGCTTGGAGATTTCGGAAAAAACCCACCAAAGGCTTTCTACATATTTGTTTTCATAAGTAACGTAGGGATTGCCGAAATCCAGCCAAAAACCGATTCGTTCGGTTAATCTTTCCCATTCGCTCTTGTAGGCCCAAACAGACATTTTCGCTTGAGTGTTGAATTCGGCAATGCCGAATTTTTCAATTTCGCGTTTGTTTTTGATTCCCAATTTTTTCTCTACCTCCAGCTCCACCGGCAAGCCGTGAGTGTCCCAGCCGGCGCGCCGCAAAACGAAATGTCCGCGCATCGTTTTGTAACGCAAAATAACGTCCTTAAACGACCTGGCCAAAACATGGTGAATGCCCGGCCGGCCGTTGGCTGTCGGCGGCCCTTCAAAAAAGCGAAAGGGTTTCGCTTTTTTGCCCTGAGCCTGTCGAAGGGCCACCGATTTTCTAAAAACGTTGTTCTCTTTCCAAAATTTGAGGATTTTTTCTTCCAACTCCGGAAGGTTAAACTGCTTTAATTTGTTCAGCATGGAATAAGGATATAATAGCAGTCATTTGCTTATCTTTTCAAACAAATTTATAATCACTTCGGTTGTTTTAAATTAAGAGGTGCCGCATGAAGGCGCTGCTGGTGCTCGCGATTCTGACGATTGCCGCCTCGCCGCTCTCTGCCCAGGACGAATGGGCGATGTCGGGCGAGATAAGAGTAAAGTCATTTCTCGTTAACGACGAACCCGATCTCATAAAACGAGACTATTCCGATTACGATATTTCCGCCTTTGTGGAAAGCGGACTGTTGGCTCGCTTTCATTTCAACGATTCGCTAAACTTAAACGCTTACCCATACTTCTGGTATTCGGATCAAAATAATATAGCGCGAGTCGGCATGACGGCTGAACTGCGCTACGGACTTTTGGAGGATCTGGAAGTTGGTTTTGGGCATCACAGTTGGCACAATGCCGATAAAGATTCGCCCCAGTTTGGCGGCAATCAGCAAAACTGGCTGGTGACTGACTATAATTTTTCCGACGGCCTGCACCTACTGCCGAAGGTTTTCCTCGCCAATACTCATCCCATTGAGTTTAAAACTGTTTACTCCGATAACGAACCAAGCGCCAGATTTGAATTAGCCGTTAAGGGCGTGTTTGATTGGCAAAAAACGCATTGGGAAATTTCTCCTTATGCCCAAGCCGGCGGCAATAAATACCTTTACGGAGCGAAGTGCGAGATTTCCTACCCGCTCTGCAAAAACGTTTCGCTCTTCGGCGACGTTGATTACCGGCTGATAGAAAATGACGGCCGGCTTATGGCCAGCATCGGCATCGCCTTAAAATTTGAATAAGAAAACCCCCGAAGTACTTCGGGGGTTTTTATTACATTTTTGCCGGCTGGTTAATGCCCAAAATACTAAGCACCTCGCCTAAAATATGCTGCGTCGCCGAAACCAGCGCCAATCGCGCCTCCGTTAATTCTTTTTCTTCCACGATTACCCGTTCCTTTTCGTAAAAATTATGAAATGCTCGCGCCAGCTCCGACGCGTAACGCGCCACGCGACTCACTTGGCAATCCTCCGCCGTCTGCAAAACCACGTCCGGCAATTTTACCAACTCGCGCATCAAATTAAGTTCGCTTTCGCTTTCCAAATTCTTAATTCTTAATTCCTGCCTGCCGGCAGGCATGGCATAATTCTTAATTCTTTTCAATTTTGCCTTGCGCAAAATTGCCCCGCATCTAACAAAGGCATACTGCACGTAATAAACTGGATTTTTTTGAGATTTTTCTTTGGCCAAAGCCAGATCAAAATCCATATGAGTTTCAGGCGCATGCATCAAAAAGAAAAACCGGGTGGCATCCTTGCCAACTTCCTTAACCAGTTCGTCCAAAGTCACGAATTCGCCCGCGCGCTTGGACATCCGGACTTCTTTGCCGTTTTCAACAAGACGCACCAACTGGGTAATGATAATTTTTAGTTTATCGGGGTTGACGCCTAACGCTTTTACTCCTGTTTTTAGCCGATCTATATAGCCGTGATGGTCGGCCCCCCAAATATCTATGACACAATCAAATTTCCTTTTAATAAACTTATCGTAGTGATAGGCCAAATCCGCCAAAAAATAAGTCGGCTGTCCGTCAGATTTCACCAAAACATGGCCGGCGAGCCACTTCGCTCCCTCCCGTTTGGAAACCAAGCCGTTTTTTTCCAAAGTTTCCAAAACTTTTTTCAATTCTCCTTTTTTGTGCAAATTCTGATATTCGGAAAACCAAATATCAAAGTCTATGTTCACATTTTTCAGCGATTTCTTGATTTCTTTTAACAACTCCGCCGCCGCTAGCCGCCCAACTTCCTCCGCTCCATAATTCTTAATTCTTAATTCTTTATTCAACCTCCCTGCCAATTCTTTTATGTAATTTCCTTGATAATGCGTATCTTTCGGTTCTGCTTTGCCGAGCGCCGCTAAAACACTTTCGCCCAGAAGCTTAATTTGATTGCCGGCGTCATTAATATAGTATTCGCGCGTTACTTTGTGGCCAACGCGCTCCAAAACATTAGCTAAAACATCTCCCAAAAATCCGCCGCGGCCGTTCGCCATCGTCAGCGGGCCGGTAGGATTGGCGGAAATAAACTCAATGTTAATTTTTAATTTTAAATTTTTAATTTTAAATTTTGGAGTTTTGATAACTTTATTTAACTCCTCCAATAACGCATTTTTGGAAATCCAGAAATTAATAAATTTTCCTTTCGCTTCAACTTTCTCGAAAAAATTCTTGGCTTGTTGGCGAATTTCATCCGCCAATTTCTGCGGGTCCCCTTTCACAAAAAACGCGGCGTTTGTTGAATAATGCCCGAACTCCGGCTTCTCAGAAGCCGTTACTGAAAATTTCACCTCTTTACCTAAAACTTTTTTAATTACCGCCTCAATTTTAGAAATCATGAATCATCCTTATACTATCAAATTTATCATACACATAACATATACTTGGAATTAAAAAGAAGCCCCCTGCGTAGCAATGCTACGCAGGGGGCTTAGGAGGCCAGAGACCAGAGGCCAGATGTCCAAGTGGCCGAAGCTACTTGCGTGGACGCAGGAGACGACCGCCGGAGTCCCAGCCGCTCTCGAGCCAAAAGAAGCTGAGATACCAACGCCCGCTATCCCAGTAGAGGCACGGAACGCAGCGGTCGCTACTATCATCCCGCCAGAGCGTCCCCGGGAAGGTGAGATAGAAGTTCCTCTGGTCCTTCGGGATTTCGCTCTGGCGCTCGAGGAGCCACTCGGCATCTTCCTGACCGGGGTTGGCGTTGAGCTCGACTCTCGCTCTCCGGACCATCTCCTCGCCATCGATGCAGTCCTCGCCCTTCTTCAGGACGGGGACTAACTCCAGGTCGGAGACCGAGGTGATGGAACGCTGGACGTGCTCCAGCAGCGTCCAACCCTCCTTCCGCATATCGCGGGAGAAGACGGGGGCCTCCCCCTTGCCACGCTCGCTGCACGTCACGTCTATGCCACGCAGAAAATCTTGCAGACGTTTTCCGGTAACGCGCCCGCTCGCAATCTGCGCGAAGAACTCCTTGAGCTGGGCAGGCGTCGGAGCATCCGAGGCCCAGCCAGCAGCATACGACTTTTCCATCGCACACCCCCTTTTGAAAAGTACATTCCACGAAAGCTCGTGGAGGCGGCTAAACACACTGCTTAGCGTGCCGGTACCATAGCAATTAATTCCCTAAAAGTCAAATTTGAACCTAATCCTAATCCCGCTTTAAACCTACCCAACTCAAATACCTCCAATATCTTGCGATCGTCAGATATTGGAGGTATAATAGTAAAATACAAAAAACTTTGGGTTCATCAACGACGAAATGAGAAGAAGGGGAGAAATATTATTAAAAGCGCTTGAGATGTTCGAAGAGGTGGTTTATACAACTGCTGATTTTACGAGGGCCTTTCTTTCTAGTACAAAAAGCGACTACCGTCCCCTACACAACTTCGTTCCGGAGCCGCATAAAACCATTGCTGGAGATATTAAGAGAAATATGGCCTTAAAAGAGATGGAGGCGCGGGAAAAACAAAAAGTTTATAATTTGATTTCGTATTTGAGAAAAGATGGATTAATAAAAATGATAAAAACCGGCGGGGAAAGTAGCTGGAAAATTACCGCCAAGGGAGAGGGGAAAAAAGAGAACATAAAATCCCAACTATCTTTATTGATACCCAGTAGAAAATATATACCTGCCAGATCTAAAGAAACGCTGATAGTAAGTTTTGATGTGCCAGAAAAAGAAAGACGAAAGCGAGAATGGCTAAGAACGTGCTTGAAAAATCTGGGGCTTAAAATGCTCCACAAAAGTGTTTGGATGGGAAGGGTAAGGCTCCCAGAAAATTTTATTGACGACCTTAGGGAATACAATTTAATTCCCTGCCTTCAAATATTTTCCGTAACCAAGACCGGCACTCTAAAACAATTGGTATGATAACTATAATATCTGACGATCGTTAGTTATTATAGTTTTAATGAACAAATTTTGGACACGGAACTTTTTAGTCGGTTAAAAAATCGTTTCCCCAGGCGCAGTACTCGCACTCGCTGTGGGTCTTGGGCATCGGGCCTTTGATTAACTCCACGGCACCGCGGAAAACTTTCAACGCCTCGTCGGGATTAATTTCCACTTTTTTGGGCACTACTTCAAATTGCGTAACTCCTTTTTCTGAAACCTCCCTAGGAATGTAATAAAGTAGAAACGCGTGCCCGGCCGGCGGCATTCCATTTTCACGGAGCAGCAAACCGTAGCAATTGAGCTGATTTTTGTAAAAATTTTCTCCGCCTTCTTTCACGTCAAATCCCCTGGTTTTGTAATCCAGCGGCACGTATTTCGCGCTTCCGAACAATTCGCCGTTACTTCCAGTTTTTTGTACTCCCAAATCATCCAACATCCCGCTCAACACCGCGCCGGTTTCCGGGTCCTGATACGCGAGCGCGCTCCGCCAACTCCTCCATTTATTCAAAAGCTCGTTGTCGGGAAAAAGTTCCACGTCAATTTTCCCTTCAAGTTCCGGAGGTAATTTGCCTATTGCCCGGAATCTGTCAAAATATTTTTTAATCAAAAGATCCATGCCGCCCGGAAGAGACGGGAAAATTCCCCGCGGCCGATGGATGTCTTTGGCCTGTCCCAGCCAAAAACATTTTTGGCATTCCAAAAATACGTTGAGGGTTGAGGGGGATAATCTGATTACTCCATCTTTGGTCTTCATGGTTCTTAGTGTACTATAATTAACCCATGAGCGCATTATCCGAAAACCGAAAAGCGTACTTCAATTATGAAATCCTGGAAACTTTGGAGGCGGGAATTGAATTAAGGGGATACGAAGTAAAGGCGGTAAAATCCGGGCGCGCCAGCATCACCGGCGCTTTTGCGACCATTAAAGATGAGCAAATCTGGCTAACCAACGCCGACATTCCGCCGTATCAGCCGAAAAATACTCCGGCGGATTATGACCCGCAACGTTCCAGGCGGCTTTTGCTGAAAAAATCGGAGATTACGTACCTAATAGGCAAATTACAATCGGAGAGATTGACAGTTGTGCCTTTAAAGTTGTACAATAAGGGCGGCCGAATCAAAGTTGAGCTCGGATTGGCGAGAGGTAAGCGCAAATACGAAAAACGCGAGACAATCAAAAAACGGGAGACTCAACGCGAGATCCGGCGAACATTAAAAAAGTAGGGAGTGACGGGCTTCGACAGAATACCCTTCTAAAATACTGCAGGTCGAGTTGCCGAACCTCGTAAAACTTTGGCAAACAATTTAACTGCTAACCAAAAATTGGCGTTAGCCTACGCTTAACCGCGTAAGCCATCGGCGGTCTGATGTCCTATCGGGCCATCACCGGTGTTATACCTAGGACTCGTCCCGCTTAGAGGGCTACGCCTCTAACGGGATTAAATTTCAGCGTGGCAAAAACTTAAACTTGTCGATGGTATTTCAGAAATATTTTGGATGCCGGTTCAACTCCGGCCACTTCCACAAATTTAAATGCCGCCCCATAAAGAGCGGCGTTTGAATTTCACGGACGGAGTTGAACCGAAGCCGCACCTACATTCTTTTGACTTTATCAAGGTTACTTGCTATATTTTTAACTATCCTGGGGTATAGGATTCGAACCAGAGTCGGACTTAGAAGCCAAAAAATGAGATAATTTTTAGGCGCGACGACGAAGGTGTAGAAAACTCTACTCCGAGGAGGAGCAACAAAAAAATTAGCCATTTTTTGGCTTCCCTCTGCGGGGCGGGTGAATTCCGAAAATCTTCCGCGTTGCTCGTCGCTTATGTGCCTAAAAGCACGCTTCGCTCCTCGCGCCTTGAATCTTTTGCGGAATTCATCCCGCTACATCGATTCTGGCTCGAATCCTATGCCCCTACCACGAATCAACAATCAAATAACGGCTCCGGAGGTGATGGTAATTGATGAAAGCGGTAAAAGTCTGGGAAAAATGGCCAAAGATGCCGCCATCGCCCTCGCCAAAGAAAAAGGCCTGGACCTGATAGAAATCGCGGCTTCGGCCAAACCCCCGGTGGCTCGCATAATGAGCTTTGATAAGTTTCGCTATCAGCAGGAAAAAAAGCTGAAGAAACAGCGCGCTCAACAGAAAGGCCAGGAAATGAAGCAGGTGCAAATCAGTATCCGCGAAGCGGCCCACGACCTCCAAATGAAAGCCGACAGGGTTAATAAATTTATGGCCGAAGGCAACCAAGTGGAAATCGTAATGACGCTGCGGGGCCGGGAAAAAGCCAACAAGGATTTTGCGAAAGAAAAATTGAATCAATTTATAACAATGATTAACCCCGAGCATAAAATAATTACCGAGCCCAAGGTTGGCGGGCGCGGCATCTATATGCAGGTGGTAAAAAACTAAAACAATGAGCAGGAACAGCGTTGCCAGCAGAATACGGGTTACGAAAACCGGCAAGTTGATAAAACGCACGATGGGGCAGGGCCATTGTCGCGCCAAAAAAAATGCCCGCCAGCTTCATCGCAAAGGCGACAGTTTAGTAAGCGCGGTTGACAGACGGATGTTTAGAAAATATATTTCTTTCTAATGACCAGGGTTAAACGAGGCACTATCGCCCACAAAAAAAGAGAGAGTTTGCTCAAATACACGAAGGGGTTTCGCTGGGGCCGCAAATCCAAAGAAGCCGCGGCTAAGGAAGCCTTGCTTCATGCTTGGGAACATGCCTTTCGCGGCCGAAAGGAAAGAAAGCGTGTTTTTCGCCAGCTTTGGAATGTCAAAATTAACGCCGCCAGCCGCGCCGCTGGAACTAAATACAGCAGGTTAATATCGGCTCTGCGCAAACACAACATAAAACTGGATAGGAAGATTTTGGCGAATCTCGCCGAGTTTGAACCAAAAGTTTTTGAAAAAGTAGTTGAGGCGGTTAAATAAACTTGAATTAAAAAAATCCCCCGAATTACTTCGGGGGATTTTGCGCTTAGGGCGCAAAGATTGTTCCTGGGGGCACCGCGTAGAGACCAGCGATGGTGTCCCTGACGATGTCCGTCACGACAGCGTTGTAGATTTCAGCATCCATCACGCCGCCGTCGCTGGTGTAGCCGGCAAAACCGACCGCTTGAAGCAGTCCACCCTTCAGCAAGGCCCGCTTGCAGCTGTCGTCGTAGAACACGCCGAGGCTTACCGATGCGTAGGCGATCTCGTGGGTGTCGTTGTCCCAGGACACGGACGTATCGATTCCATGCCCCAGCGTCGGCGACAGCGAGGCGTCATAGACCTCAATGCCAATCGTGGCATTGGGGTCGGTGTTCCAGTCCCAGACTATCAACCGCATCGTGCCGCCGTTGGCCGCGATCAGGCCGTTGACCTCCGCGAACACCCCGTCGGTAATGGCCGGAGGCATCCAGTTCTCGTCCCAACTCCCGTTCACGACGGGAAGGTTGAAACGAACGTGGACGTTGGCGTCCGGCCACCTGGTGCCGAAATTGTCGAAATGGCTCGCGTTGAAGTACCAGACTGGATTCTCCGTCGGCTCGTGCGAGGTATCAAGACGACTCACGTCCTCGCAGTGACCGGGTACCGGAGGAACCGCGCCATCACCACCGCCGCTGCCGCCGCAACCGACACAGACCACCGCGAACAGAAGTCCGAAGCTCTTCACGGCCAACCTCCTTGTAAGGGTTTGAAAGGTTCAAATAACTGCTGTGGTTATAGCACGTGATTATCTTTTCGTCAAGGGCCTGACGTCCTTGCGTAAAAATTCGTAAGCGGTGGTTAAAATCCGGATGTTTTCCGGATAACGGCTCATTGCCTTCTTGGCCTCGCTAAAAGTGAACCAGCCGTACCCCTCATGTTCATTGGAAACGGTGATGTTAGGCTGGTGAGTCTCCGCCAGGTACAAAATCACTATTTTGAAAACCTTGTTCTTGGCCCCGCCAAACGTAAAACGCTCGTAGGCCTTAAAATTCTCCACAAACTTTAGCTCGGACGACTTTAATCCGGTCTCTTCCCGGACCTCGCGAAGCGCCGCCTGCCAGCTTCGTTCGGTTGCTTCCAGCTTTCCCTTGGGGAAGTTCCAATAATTATGGCCGTGATATAACAGCAAAAACTTACAGTCTCCTTTAGACTTTCGGAAAATTATTATTCCCGCCGATATCACTTTTCTCATTTTCTAATTTTACAACATTTTTCCGCCTTTGCCGAGACCGCCAATAAAACCAAAGAGCTAGAATCGAAACAACAACCGCCACAAAACTCCACTTGTATTGCTCAACGACCTCCGCCACGGTCTCCCATTGAGTACCAAGAAAATGCCCCAGAACCACGTAGCCGCCGCTCCAAAGCACCGCTGAAATTATCACCATCGGCAAAAACACGCGGTAAGGCAAATTCAGCACGCCAGCCGCCGCCGAAACATAGCCGCGCAAGTACGGCATCAATCTTCCCAAAAATATTCCCCAGCGTCCGCGTTTTAAAATTGTCGCCTTAATTTTTTCCAGTTTTTTATTCAGCGGCAGCCATTTGGAAATTTTTTCCATAATATAGTGCTCAAAGAAGTAAAAGGCGGAAAATAGAATAGTTGTCCCGATAATGTCGGCTGAAACCGCTGTTAAAAATGTCAGCCAGAAACTTAATCCCCCAATGGAAGTAAGCGCTCCGGCAAAAATCAAAACCAGTTCATTGGGAACCGGATTGGGCACGCCCAATTCCTGCAAAAAAACCAGGGCGAAAACCGCCAGATAGCCGTAATTGCTGACGTAATCGCTGACAAGTCCAAGTAGCCCTCCGTCCATTTTATTTCAGAAAACTAAGCATTTTATCAACCGACCAGGCGTTGATGATATCGTTCTTAGTCGCCCAACCGCGGCGCGCTTGCGCGATTCCAAAACCGCTAAAATAAAGTTGCGAGTCATTGTGGGCGTCAGAATCAATGGACATTTTAACCCCCGCATCAACGCACATCCGGATATATTGATCGCGCAGGTCCAGCCGATCCGAGCCGTTAATTTCCAGTATCGTACAGGTTTCTTTGGCCGTCTTAATGATGGTACTCATATCTAAATTATACGCCTCCCGACGGCCGACTATCCGGCCGGTGGGATGAAAAATTATGTCCACGTTGGGATTCTTCATTGCCCGACAGACACGCTTAGTTTGCTCAATTTCCGACAAATTAAAATGCGAATGCACCGAAGCTCCCACGACATCCAGTTTTTTTAAGATTTCGTCTGGCAAATCCAAACTGCCGTCTTCCAAAATATCACACTCCGTACTTCTTAGAATTTTAAATTCTGTATTTTTAATTTTAAATTTACGATTTAGCTCGTCAATTTCTTGCATTTGTTTCATGAGGCGCTTTTCATCCAACCCGTGCGTCATCGCCAGCCGTTTGGTGTGATCGGTTATCGCGATATATTCCAACCCTATTTTCATCGCCGCCATCGCCATTTCCTCAATTGATTTTTCGCCGTCGGTCCAATTGGTCTGTACTTGCAAATCCCCCTTCAAGTCGCCATAACCGATAATCTTTGGAAGGCTGTTCTTTTGCGCCAGTTCTATTTCGCCGGTCATTTCGCGCATTTCGGGCTCAATATATTCCAAGCCAAGTACACGATAAATTTCTTCTTCAGTTTTCCCCGCCGCCAGTTTTCCTTTTTTCTCCTTGGTTCCCTTGAACAGCCCGTATTCGTTGAGCGTGTATCCCTTTTTAATCGCCAACTCTCGCAAAGCGACATTGTGGTCTTTAGAGCCGGTAAAATACATCAATGCCGCGCCATAAGATTCTTCCGGCACAATCCGCACATCAACATCCAAGCCACTCTTAAGTTTGACGGCGGATTTGGTCGGGCCGTGGGCGTAAACATGCGCCACTTCCGGCATTGAAACAAAATAGTCCATAATCGGTTTCGGATTTTTGGAAATCACCAAAATATCCGCGTCACCAACCGTTTCTTTATAACGACGCACCGAACCGGCCACCTCCAACCTCTCAACATCCTTCAAACTCTTCAAACGATTGCGCAATTCCATAATGTTGCCCATTATCAGCGGCAAAGGAAAACGGCCGCTGCCTTTTTTTAAAAATTCCAATCCTTTTAAAATATTTTGTTCGCTCTTTTCTCCGAAACCCTCCAACGCGGCGATTTTGCCGGCCTTGGCCGCTTTCTCCAAATCCCCGATGTTTTTTATTTTGAGTTTTTGGTATAAAACTTTTATCTTCTTGGGGCCCAATCCTTCCACTTTGGTCAAATTGGCGAGATCAACGGGCGTTTTTTTCTTCAGTAATTCGTGTTCTTGGCATTTTCCGGTTTTCAACAATTCCTCTATTTTTTCGGCAATAGAAACCCCGATGCCGGGAATATTTTCCAATGCTTTTAGCCCGCCCTTCTTATAAATATCTCCGGCGTCCTCTGCCAGGGATTCTATTGTTTGGGCGGCTTTTTCGTAGGCGCGCGGTTTGAACGCCACGTCCTGCATCTCCAAATACTCCCCGATTTCATACAAGATATTTGCTATCTCCTGATTAGAAACCTTCATTGAGGACTAGAAATTTTGATGCCGGCGTTCGGGTAACACCCTGTCTTGATGGTTCCGGCCAAACAAACTGGGTCTAAGAGTAAGAAACAGCAACGAAGTTAACATCGCCAACACACCGGCGGCCAAAAACAAAGTCTGGAAGCCCAGTCTGTCTACCATAAAACCGCCGAGAGCCGCCGCCCCCGCGGTGGCTAACCCCACCGAGAAAACGCTTTCCAAACTCCATTCAAAGCTGATGCGCCATTTATCAACATGCCTGGTGAAGATTGAATACCAAGCGGGCACCACCCACGCCATAATAAACCCGTAAACACCCTGGATAGCGTATAAGTGCCACGGCTCCCTGACAAAAATGTAAGCTATCGGCACCAAACCGCTCAAAAAATAACCGACAAACATCGCCCAGAAATCGTCGTGTTCGCCGTCGGTTCTGTCCAAAAAACGGGCGATCGGCAACTGGCAGATTGATTTAACCGCCCAATAAATAGCTGTCGCGAAACCGGCGACGCTGGCCGAACCGCCGGCAATTTGTCCGGTAATAAAAATGGCGAAAATCGGCGCGAACGAGGAAAAAGCCGAATTGTAAAAAAAGTCGGCAATCACGAAAACTTTTACCACTTTGTTGATGTTTTTAAACATTTTTGAAAATGAAATTATTATCAAAAGCGACTTTCACGGTAGTGCCGCGCGATACCTCTCCGTTCAGAATTTTTTCGGCAAGCACGCTACGAAGTTTTTCGGAAATTACGCCGCGGAGCGGCCGAGCCCCGAAAACCGGGTCGTAACCCAAGCGGGCGATTTCCTTAACCGCCGCCTCTTCAAATTGTAATCCAATTCCCTGGCTTTCCCCAAGAGTGGCGGATAATTCTTTAAGTTGAAAGCGGGTGATTGCCTCAATATCTTGCGGCAACAACGAGCCAAAAACAATTATTCCAGAAAAGCGGTTTAACAGCTCGGGCTTGAAGTAATCCGTAAGTTTCTTTTTCAGCTGTTCGCTTATGCCCTTGGCATTTTGCCCCTTTTCTATCTCGGATTTTATAAACTCCGAATGGGCATTGCTGGTGGCAATGATAATCGTGTTTTGGAAATTCGCCACCCGGCCCAAATTATCGGTCAATCGTCCGTCATCAAAAACTTGCAGGAAAAGATTCAAGATGTCGGGATGAGCCTTTTCAAATTCGTCCAACAAAACCAAACTGTACGGCTTGTCCATAATCGCGCTGGTCAAACTTCCGGAAATACTCCCGTCGGAAGAGCCGATAAGCCGCATGATACTGCCCTTGTCCTGATATTCGGACATATCCAAACGCACCATCATTTCGGAGGAACCGAATTGGATCTTGGCAAGAATTTTGGAAAGTTCGGTCTTGCCGACGCCGGTGGGCCCGACGAACAAAAACGCGGCAATCGGCCCGCCCTTCCGGCTAAGCCCGCTCCGGTATTCGCGGAGCGCGCGCGATACCGCTTTTACGGCCTCTTCCTGGTCCACCAACTGCCGGTGAATCAAGTCCTCCAAATTCAAAAGTTTTTCCGCTTCGGCCTTCCCCGCTTTGTGGATTGGCACATTTACTTTCTTTTCGGCAACGGCGATAACATCGTCGGCGGTTAGAATTTTTTTCTTTTTTTCCGCGACATCGGCTAAAACCTCCTTCAAAAGGTCTTCGGCGCTGGCCGGCAATAGTTTTTGCCTAAAATATTTATGAGCAAGCTCCACTGCCTGCTTGATAGCGGAAAAACTGATGATTATTTTGTACTGCCTCTCCAAAATCAGACTTTCGTAAACCAAAAATCGCACCGCGTCGTTTTCGCTTATTTCCTGGACCTTAACGACCTCAAAAGCGCTGACAAAATCATTATTTGTTTCAATATATTGCTTAAACTCGCGCGGGTAGGTGGCGCCTATGACCGAAAAGGCGGAACTTTTAATCGCGGGAATCAGCATATCGGCCGCGCTCATCCGCATCTGGCCGGATGTTTTAAGAAGATTATGAATGTCGGGAATATACAAAATTATATTTCCGGCCCGGACGATTTCTTCAATAATCCGCTTGACTCGGTTTTGCAGATCGCCCTCTTCCGCGCCGGCCACCAGTCCACCGACATCCAATTTTACCAAACGCTTGTCAAAAAGCTGGTCGGGAACGCGGTCTTTTATTATTTGAAACGCCAGATGAGCCGTCAGAGTGGATTTACCGGACCCGGGATCGCCAACCAGAAGAACATTGGGCCGACCAGGGCGGGACAACACATCGGACAGCCGGTCGTATTCCTGCTCATGCCCGATAAGAAATCCAACTTGTTCAAGACGCGCCAAATCCGTAATATCTTCGGCGAATTGATCAAGATAAGGGGTTGGCCGAGCCGTCCAGGCGCGATTCATTATGCGATGGCGAATTTTATAAGGCCGGCCGAGCAAACCCACCAAACTCGCCGGCATTTTGGCAAGCCGCGAAAAAACTCCCTGAAACCGGCTGAAAATCAAAGCGTTTTCCAGATCTTCCTCGTCCAAATCCAGCGATTGGAAAATTCGCGAAAGCTCCTCATCGCCCATCGCGCTTAAAGCGGAAAAAATATCCTTGGGCTCTATTTGATAACTGCCGGTTTTTACAGCCCGTTCAAAAGCCGCTACCGCCAGTTTTTCCACCTGCCGGTCCACATCGGCGCGGGAATATTTTCTGTCAGAAGATTTTTGCAAATAACTCTCCAACTGCTCGGCCAGTTTTTCCGGCTTTATATCCATTCGCAGAAGGCCGTGCCTGATTTCGCGGCGGCCTGCTAATTTCTGGGCTACGTATAAATAAAAGTTTCCACCGTTAAAAAGCGCCCGGTCCAGCGCCCATTCCAAAATGCTCAAACCGGCCGATGACAAATAATGAGCGGCGTTGATGCGGCCGGGAGGCAGACGCACCAGCAATCTGTCGGCCCGCCGAAAATGGCGCGCGCGATCCAATAAAAACAAGGCAATAAGAATGCCCGCGGATTTCAGCCACGGAATGTCGCCGGCGGAAAAAATGACCGCCGCCGCCGTCAAAAATCCGTAAGTCGCGTAGGAAAACAGGCGGACGGCCATGCGTCCGATAATGGTCATTTTTAACCGCGGTTCGTTAAAATAAACCTCCATTGCCGTAAAACCCCTTGTACAAAATGTAAATGGGAGCCACCGCCCAGGCCAAATAAATTCCTGCGGCAATCACAATAATCACGAAATAAATCAAGGAGGCGTAAATGATTCTCACGCCTCTAAAAAGAAAGCCAAGCAAACGCCCAAGGAAACTGTAATCTTGATAAATTGGGCGGAAAAGATAACGCAAGTTGATACGCAAAGCCAATCGCCTATCAAAGGCTTCTAGGATATTCAAAGTTTTATGAACCGCAGCCAAAAAACCGCCAACATACCAATTGCGTAAAAATTCGTAGATACGATAGAAAAACCTTTGAGCCAGATAAATCAGGGAGAAGTTCATTTCCTTAATTATAGAGCTTTTATGGCTTTTTTAAGAGCTCTTCGGCTTTTTTCGCGATTTTCGGCAGTTTTTTGAATTCTTTTTCATATTCGTTAATCAACCCCATATTGCGTAAAATCGCCGCCGGATGGTAGAACGGAACCAATAATCGGCCGTTCATTCTAAAAATTTTGCCGTGGTCACGGCTGATTTTCAGATTGGGATTGAAATAATTCATAGAAAATCGGCCGAGAGTAGCGACAATTTTCGGATTGATGATTTCTATTTGGCGGGTTAGGTATGGTTTATAGGCCTCAATTTCTTCCGGCAAGGGGTCACGATTATCCGGCGGCCGGCGTTTCACTATATTAGTAATGTAGACATCTTCCCGTTTCCAACCGGTCTTTTCTATCATCTTGTTTAACAGTTGTCCGCCGCGGCCGACAAAGGGACGTTTTTGAATATCTTCCTGCTCGCCGGGCGCTTCCCCGACAAACATCACTTCGCAATCTATATTCCCCTCGCCGAAAACGAGATTCGTAGACAGCGGCAATGATTTATCCGCCAACATTTCTTCGGCAAGTTTTTTTAGCTTGGATTGTTTGTCCATTTAATTGTGCCCTCTGCAGGAATCGAACCTGCATCACCTCCTTCGGAGGGAGATATTCTATCCATTGAACTAAGAGGGCGCAAAACTCCCATTACTATACCCACAACAAGCCAAAGCATCAACCGGCCCTGCTGGATCGTCCACAAAAAATGGTCGGTGAGGCCAAAAGCCAACAAGGACAAAAGCATCACTGCCGGGAAAATGTTTTTTGCTCTCAGCAAAATTTTGAACAAAAACGCCGCAAAAGCAATCAGGCCGAAAATTCCGATTTCACTGCCGACGAGCAGATAAAGATTGTGAATCGGCTGGCGCTGCCAGGATTCCGTCAATCCGAACTTTTCGTAAAGTCCGCTGGCCGCTGAAAAATCGACTTGATTGCCGATTCCCACACCGGCCGGATTGTTCTTTATTATATCCACTCCCATTTTGTTATAAGTCAGCCGCAATTGGACCGACGGCTCCGCAACGGAAACCCTAGCCCGCGAAACGATAAAGTCTTGGAAATTAAAATATAAAGCGGCGGAGGCCGTCACAACCAAAACCAAAAGCCGCAATCCCTGAATCCGATATTGCCGATTCACTTGTGGTGAGCCACGCCGAACCAAAAGGCAATACAAAATCAGCGCCAATGTGGCCGCCGCGGCGATAACCCAGGCGGTACGCGAGAAGGTAAGAAGCAGACCCAACAATATTGCAAAAATACCAAATCCAAAGCACGAAATTCTAAACAAATTCCAAATTCCCTGCCTGCCCATGCCTACCGGCAGGCAGGCGGCAGGCAGGTAAATCCTCAAATTGTTAAACCAGACGTAGTACAGGCTTATCAAGCCTAAAATCAAAAACGCGGCCAAAACATTCGGGTGCGGAAAGGTGCCGTAAGCCCGCATTACCTTGCCGCCATTTATCACCACTTCGGCCACGCCGGAAATGTTGGCGCCAAGAATCGACTCGCCCAAAATTCGCAATCCCAGATCGGATTGGCGCAAAAATTGAAAGAAGGCAATGAGCGACTGGACGACGGCAGAACTGCCAATCAAAATTGCTATGGTCTTCAACGTTGGCATGCCAGCCTTGATATTTCTCGCAAGGGATAACGTTAGAAAAACCAGGATACACAAACGGACGAACCCGTAAGCAGCAATCGGCGCCGAAAAGGCGAAGACGGTAGAGAGAGCGGCAAAAAATAATAGGGCAACCAACGAAAACCTGTTTCCCAAATAAACCGTACGGTAGCCGCTTATTCTAGCAAACAAAAACAAGACTAAAAAAATATCGCTTAAATATAAAAGGCTGCGGAAGTTGGTTCCCAACGGCAAGGTAATCAAAAGTCCGTAAAACGAAAATTTAAGAAAATTCAATTGTAATTTCCACGACATCGCTCGGATCGCCGGCAAACTTGGTTTTTGATTTCACCTTACTAAAGGCGTCTTTGATCTTTTTTGCCAATTTATTCGCCAGCTGATTTTCCGTAGTAGTTACCGTCCAATCAGAGCCGTCCTGCCTGCCGGCAGGCAGGGACTTTTCCAGGTTTATTAAGCGGTCCAGCGGATCACGCTCAAAGGCCCGATGGCAAAAACCGCGGATTAAATCATCCAGCCGGTCTTCGGAAACAACGGGAATGTTTTTAATTTTTATGCGGCCCTCGTACTGTTTGTTGTGAATCATCTGGCAGGCCGGGCATACGGTAAAATGAACCGGCCAGTCTTTTTCGTAATTTTTCAAACCGGCAATATCGTGGTGCCAGGATTTTTTGTAATAGGCAGAGGTGCATTTTTTACAAAGCACCAAACCCTTTTTGCCGCCGCCAAATTCCTCGGACTCGCGCTTGGATTTGGGTAAATTCACGTTGTAGGCCTTGCGGAAAAAGTTACTCATCTATTTGATTATTTCATAAATAATCGCAGCCGCAAAGACCGCGATAAGAAGGAGCGTACTTAAAGAAAGTGGTTTTTTTATCGCTTTCAACCACATCAAAACTATAAAAATGCCCTCCAAACCGAGGAAAATGCCGCCGATTAAACTCACCAAACCGATAAAACTGTTCAACCCGGCAAAATAGGCAACGAGCGGTCCGAAAACAACCAGCGCGTATTGGGCAAAGCGCGGAAAACCCAAATCTAGCCCTAGGCTTTTATAAACATCGTATCCAATTGTTACATAAGAGCTCAAAATAGAAAACATTCCGAAAATGCCAACGACAATCAAAATACTCGGGTGCACATAACCGACCAGGCCGGTCACCGCGTCTTCGGTAACTACGGGAGAGAGCGCCAATATGCTCAAAACAAACGCCGCAAACAACACCGCCGGCACTATCGTTCCCCAGTTAATAGCCGCTCGCAAGGAACCGAATTTTGTCATTGCCGGAATTGCCACTCGGCCGGAAAGAGAAAAAAGAACCGGAGCAAGCGGCAGCAAAAAACTTCCCCAGTGCACCCCGAAATTTACCGACAAAAGATTGTCCGGCTTCATCAGACCAAGAAAAAAAATAATCGCGATGATAGCCACCATGCCGATGTTAATCATCATTTCCAGCAATGCGATTCGCCGCAAACTTAAAAAAATGGCGGTGGATCCCAAAAGCCAAAAAATTACCATTTTATCCTCCCCGGATCCGAATGGGGTTATTAAATTGCCAAAACTTTGCGACAAAATAAGGTAGACGGTCAGCACCAAAATGGCGCCGACAATCGTCATCAGGATTGAAATCCACCAGGCCGTATTGCCGAGATAAATTTTTATATAACCCGAAAGCCGGTGCTCGCTGGGCGTCAGTGAAATAACCTGGGCATACATACGATAAATGGCGATGTAGGCAACGGTAGCCAGCAAAAGATAGAAAAGTCCCGTCGCCACTCCAGCGATTTTAAAAACATAAGGCAAGGAAAAAACTCCTGCCCCGATAATAGTCCCCGCCAAAAGATTGGCGGAAAGAATAAAATCTTTAATCCTCCTCGTCATCGCCCGGCCGCGGCACGTTGATGCGTTTTATTATTTTGTGCTCTACAAACCACAAAAAGACAAGTATAAAAATCGTTAGGAGGGCGCCGAAGGTCGCAATCGCATAAAATTTGTAGGCAACGGCCATCCCAACGGCGGCCGACACCCACAAACCGGCGGCGGTGGTCAGTCCACGCACATGCGATTTGTCCAAAACAATCATTCCGGCGCCGATAAAACCAATGCCAACCACCACCTGCGAGGCGATACGCGAGGGATCAAAGCTACTGCCGACAAAACTAACGAAAGCGATTTGGCTAATTATCGTAAAAAGGGCCGAACCCAGCGAAACCAGCGCAAAAGTCCTCATACCAGCGGTTTTGCGAGCCAGCTCCCGCTCTATGCCAATAAGGGCGCCTAGCAACGTTGCCAGAGCAAGCTGGCCGAAAATCCCCAACGTTGCCGGGCTAAAAAACTCCATACTACTTTACCTCACAGACCTCGTCCCCTTCACGAACTTTTTCATCAACCTTAATGCCAACCTCCTGCCCTTTTTTGGCCGAGGATATTTCTTTGTGATCGTATTGCATTGAGGAAATCTTTTGGGAAAAATCGGTGGTCGCGCCGCAAAAATTCACTTCGGTGCCGATTTTGACGGCCTTTTTAAACTTTACGATAGCCACGCCGATGCCTCCATAATAATGGGTAACGACGCCGATGGGCTTTTCCCGCTTGCCGCCCGCTTTTTTAATCACCGCTTTGTTTTTTTGTTTCATCTATTAATAGTAGCAGTTTTTCCAAAAGTTTTTTAGGGTCGGGGTCAAAAACCGTCTTGCCCGGGCCGCGATGGGCTTTATCAACAATATCCTTAAGACTGTCGGCCATCCCACCGGTACCGGTTAAAACACCGACTGGTTTTTTGTCTTCAAACGCGATGGTGAATTCATTGAGAGTGCCCATTCGCCCGCAAATGGTAATGACCGCATCAGCCGAGCGAGTCAGCAACAAGTTGCGGCCCGAATAGTCAAAACCGGTGTAAATTATAAGATCGTGATAGTCCACGGGCAGGTGATAGCTTTTTATATGCGCCAGTTCCGAAACCGCGGGAGAAAGTCCTATCACAATGCCGCCGGCCTCCTTGGCGCCTTTGGCCGCCCAATAGGGAATACCCGTAGTGGCGCCGGTAACCAAAACCAATCCCGCCTCCGCAATCATCCGGCCCATTTGCTCCGCTTTTTCCAGCGCGTCAACCGCGCAAAGGCCGGTCTCGGCTGCACCGGAAATGCAAATTTTGTATTTTAGATGAAAACGTGGATTAATTTTGGAAATTTTATTTGGCACGTTTTCTATTATAACCTATAAGTCCTATACGACCTATAAGACTTATAAGTCGTACCCGCCGCCCTCCGCGGGAATTTCCACGCTGACGGCGAGGTCGTCTCTGATTATTTGGCTCAACGGCGTCATTTCTTCTATTTCTCCGTGCACCAAAAAAACTTTTTTCAAGCGCTCTCGGGCCGGCTTCAGCCATCCTAAAAGCTGGGGCTGGTCCGCGTGAGCCGACCAAGCGCCGATTGCTTTTACATTTGCGCGTACCGGAATGTTTTCACCGAACATTTTAACGTCAAAAGGCTTTCCCAGTTTTTTTCCGTCCAAAAGCTTCCTTCCCAGCGACCCAGCCGCCTGGTAGCCGACAATCAACAAAGTGCTTTTGGGATCGGGCAGGTATCGCCGCTCGTGGTGTAAAATTCTTCCGGCATTGGACATACCGGCGCCGGCAATAATCACTTTCGGCGGCGGCACATCGTTGATAGTCTTTGACTCTTCGGTAGTCATGGTCATTTTAAGGCCGGGAAAGTTGAAGATGGCATCTCCGGATTTGATTATCTTTTTGGTTTCGGCATCAAAATATTGATAATACTGTTTGTAGACCTCTGTTAATTTAATGGCGAGTGGGCTGTCAATAAAAACCGGCACGCGCGGGACCCGGCCATGCTCAACCAGCTCGTTCAATTCGTATAGAAGGTCTTGGGTGCGCTCCATGGCAAACGCCGGAATCATCAAAACTCCACCTGCTTTCACGGTATCTTCAATCATATCTTCCAAAACTTCTTTCCGCTCTGCCGCCGGTTCGTGAACACGGCCGCCATATGTGGAATCTATCAAACAATAGTCAACATCATCGGGCATTTCTTCTCTTTTCCCAATAATGGGCGCCGGGGAGTTTCCTAAATCTCCCGAAAAAACCAGCCGTTTCCCCTCGGCCTCAATCAGCACGAAACTGGAACCCAAAACGTGACCTGCGCTATAAAATGTCACGTTGAATTGCCCACGCGAACCGATTTTAATCGGAGTGTGATATTCAACGCCTTCCCAGTGACCACCAATAAGCTCCTCCACCTCGCGAATGCCATATAGAAACGGCAGTTTGAATTTGTCCGCGTCCTGCATCAGAACATGTTCGGAATCCAACAAAAGAATTTTAGAAAAATCTTTGGCGGGAATGGTGGAATAAACCCTGCCCCTAAAACCGTCTTTATAAAGTTTGGGTAGGCGACCGGTATGGTCAATGTGCGGATGGGTAACGACTACAGCGGAAATTTCTTTCGGATTGTAAGGAAAGGGTTCAAAATTTTGGCGCTCGGAATAATTGCTTCCTTGCCTCAATCCGCAATCAATAAGAATTTTTTCTCCCCCCGACTCCAGCAAATAATTGGAGCCGGTTACCATTTTGGCCGCGCCGTAGAATGTGAGCTTCATAATAATTCTTCAACCGTTTTTCTCTCGTTCCAGGGTATCTTTTTGCCATTGGCGACGTGCATCCACGCCTCGCTGCCCTTACCTGTGATTGCAACCGTATAACCCTTTCTGGCAACTTCTAACGCGGTTTTAATCGCCTCCCGGCGGTCAAGAATTTTTTGTGTTTTCGCATTTCCATCACAACCCACCGCAATTTGTTCCAAAATTTCCTCCGGCTGCTCGTCGTATGGGTCCTCATTGGTTAAAATAACTTCCCGGCAATACTTGGACGCGATTTTCCCCATCCTGGGACGCTTCCACTTATCCCGCCCGCCGCCCGCCGCGCCAAGCACGCAAATAAGTTTTGAGTTGTTGGAAAGCGCGCGGTAAACCTTTTCAAGCGAGTCCGGCGTGTGCGCGTAATCAATTACCACTTTAAACGGCTGCTCTTGAATGACTTCCATTCTGCCGGGAACGCCGCCAAAAGAGCGCAGCGTTTTTTTGATAAGCGGCCAATCAATGCCTTGCGATTCGGCAAATGCGGCGGCCGCGGCGGCATTTTCCAAATTAAAATCGCTGGAGAGCCAATCGCCGATTTTTTCCCGACCCCCGTTTAATTCTTTTTCTATAAAATTTTCCCGGCTGAAATACCTGACTTCACCGGAGCCGTTCGCAGCGGAAACAAAATACTGGTTGTACGGATCGCCCTCGTTTACAAAAAATAATTTTGACGGCTTGCTTGAGCTGCGGGCGACTCGGTCAAACAAACTCACCTTCGCTTGGCGATATTTTTCAAAAGAGCCGTGGGCCTCAATGTGTTCCGGACGAAGGTTGGTATACATAACCGCGTTAAAATTTATAAATTTATGGCGATGCTGCAGAATACCCTGCGAAGTCACTTCAATAAGCGCGTACTCGCATCCGGCATTGACGGCCTTCCGCAAAAACCGCTGTATAAAAAACCGGCCCGGCATGGTCATTGAAGTTGCGTTTTTCTCAACCGATTTGTCTATCTTGAATCGCACCGAAGACAAAAGCGCGGTTTTCTTTCCCGCCGTCTCCAAAATCGCGTTGATAAGTTCTAGCGTTGTAGATTTTCCTTTTGTCCCCGTTACCCCCAACACAAATAATTTTTGGGACGGAAAACCGTATACAATATTCCCCAGCCAAGCCAAACAGAAGTGATATATTTTCTTTGCAAAGTTAAACATTTTGGTTTTTTTTCAAAGCTTCTTTTAGCCTCTCTTTGAACCCGGTAATTGTCGGGGGGATTTTGGAAATTGCGGCTTTTGACTGCTGACGAGTGTAGCCAAGCGACATTAAAGTTTCTTCAAGCTCTACGTCCGACTCCATTAAATTCAAAGATTGCGCGGATTGCGCGGCGCCCGCGCCCTCCAGTTTTTCTTTCAGGTCCACCACTACCCGCTCGGCGGTTTTTTTGCCGATACCGGATGCCTTGGTAAGCAAGTCGGTTTTCCCGGCGTTGATCGCCGCTATTAATTGGTCAATCGGCGCCACCCCCAAAATTGCCAAGGCCGTTTTCGGCCCGATGCCGCTTACGGTATTCAGTTTCTCAAATAAATAAAGCTCCTGTTCCGCCAGGAAACCAAAAAGCTCAAAAGGTTCGTTCTCTCTATTATATAGAGAGCAAAAGACTTTGATATTGGAACCTATTTGTGGTAAAC
>Ga0209343_10000615_pt1 | contig 49713 bp, 51 predicted proteins | sample RifCSPlowO2_02_FD_184026 | JGI IMG/M metagenome (GOLD analysis project Ga0209343, IMG submission 184026) | Groundwater microbial communities from Rifle, Colorado - Rifle CSP2_plank lowO2_0.2 (SPAdes) (version 2) | ecosystem: Environmental > Aquatic > Deep subsurface > Groundwater | place...
CCCCCGCCGTAGTTAAAATCAAGCTCGCCGTATGAGTGCCAAAAATTTCTCTCATAAACAAACTCCAGCGTTGTGTCGCTCGGCAGAGTATAAGCAACCGCGACATTTAATAGTGCAGGAACAGGCGCACTTACCGATGCAGAGCTTGTGGAACTGTATGCAGCACCTGCACCGCCGCCAAAAGCATTTGTCATATCTCTGTAAAAAAGCGCAGCGTCACCCTCTATGCTCAAATCAACTTTCGAGCGGTATGTCAAAGCCAAATCAAGCTCCGCCGTCGGCTTATATGAGAGCGCCAAGTTGTACCCGAAATCTATGGAATCTCCGCTCATATCACGCGAAGCTATGGGTGAAGTACTCTTTACCACCCCGTCTGAGTAGATTGCTCTAAGTCCAAGTGCGACGGCAACTTTATCGCCGATAGCAAGTGCAACGGTAGGGTTTATCTCAACTGTTTTAAGTGTAAACTCCTCCGCAGAGTAAATTGCGGGAGCATCTTCCCATCTCTTTGAAAGTCCGGCAGGAGAGACAATGCTTAGTCCAAAACGGGCACCGTTTACATCTCCTGAGACATAATGGAGTGATGGAACAAAAAAATTCTCTTTTTTAGAGTCTATATCTGCAGTATCACTTTTATAGTTCACATCACTAAGCCCGATATAGATTAAATTTGCTTCCATAACGGCTTCATTTTTCATAAAAACCATATTTGCAGGGTTGTAATAAGCCGCATCAGCACCGCTAGCATGTGCAACGGTCGCCGCACCAAGAGCAACTGAATTTAGCGAAGTCTCCGGAATTTTGTAACCGCCGGCAAATAAACTGCTACTCAATATTAACAATAAAATAATATTTTTCACTATCCCCTCCACTTAATTAAACAGTCGTTGATTTTATATAAACTTTGCTTAATTTACAAAAAGACATCTTGCAAAATGGCAAGGTGTCTGCTGCCTTGTAAGAGGCAGACTTTAGTGCCATAGCGGCTAGCGCAGCCAAATGGGCTCTGCTCATTTGGCGTTTAAATTGAGTTCTGCAAGAACTCAAAAGAATATAGTAGCGCTATCTCATCTTTCCAAATTGTCTCATCAATCGTCTCAAGTATAAGCGGAATGTCATTCATACGCTCATCATTCATGATAAATCTAAACGCATCAAGCCCTATTTCGCCCTTGCCTAGCGAGTTATGTCTATCTACATGCGAGCCAAATTTTGCCTTTGAGTCGTTTATGTGCATCCCCATAAGATACTTAAATCCTACTATTTTATCAAACTCGCTCCAGCTTTTATCATAAGTCTCTTTTGTTCGTATGTCGTAACCGGCACTAAACATATGACATGTATCTATGCAGACGCCGACACGGCTTTTGTCTTCAACCTTATCGATAATCTGCGCCAGATGCTCAAACTTAAAGCCAAGATTGCTTCCCTGCCCTGCGGTATTTTCAATGACCAGACTGACACCCTTTGTTTTATCAAGCGTGATATTCATAGCTTCAGAAATTTTGGCTAAACACTCATCCTCGCTTATCTTTTTCAGGTGGCTTCCCGGGTGAAAATTCAACCTGTCAAGACCTAAAAGAGAGCACCTTTGAACCTCGTCCAAAAATGCGTCCATTGACTTTTCTCTCGCATCGTTCTCAGGATGACCTAGATTTATAAGGTACGAATCATGTGGGAGTACATATTTGGGTAAAATCCCGCTAGCCTCTAGTGCTTTTTTAAACTTCTCTATGGTCTCGCCATCAAGCTCTTTGCCATTCCACTGTCTCTGGTTTTTTGTAAATAGCGCAAACGCTTTTGCTCCGATTGCCACTGCATTTGCAACCGCATTAAAAACGCCGCCGCTCGCACTTACATGCGCTCCTACAAATTTACTCATCCGTATCCTTTATCTTGAAAATTATGCTGTTTTTTGTATCTCTAAACTGCACCGAATGCGAATCCACTTTATAAACTATGTCTACGGTTTCATCTTTGATATGCTGTTCAAATCCGTCGTCGGTTTTTGTCAAATTTTTTCCGCCGTAAATGGCATGGGAGAGAAGCATGTTCTCCATTGTGTCATCAGGATAGGCAGAGTTTAGATAATCTTTGTTAAACCCGCTTTTGCTCATACACCCCTCACTGGTGCAGATAAGATGATTTACTGTGATTTTTTCTATGCACTTGCCTGCCATGAAAAGCTCCAGCTCCATTATTTTAGCGCTGTTTCTTAGATACCCGGCATCGGAAAACTTTATCTTGGGTGATTTTATGGTGATGATTTTTGTCTGCGTATGCTCATAATTTTTAACACTGCACGCACTAAAAAGAAGAGTAAAGATAAGTAATATATATTTCATAAAGCGAATTGTACCGATATAAGATTACAAATCGTAAAACATATTTATATATGAAATAATTTTGATATGATTTTAAAAATAGGTTTTTCGAGATTTAAAAGGTGTCTTTATGACTTTAGAAAAATTTGACATCTCCATTACTAGCGCAAGCAAAGGTATGGCACTAATGCTTATTCTCTGGCATCACCTTTTTTATGAAAAACCTGAAATGGGATGGGTTGTTTTTCAAACTGCACTTTTGGCAAAAGTTTGCGTGGGCATCTATGTGCTGCTCAGCGGCTACGGTTTAGCGGAATCATCTAAGAAAAAAAAGTTAGAAATATTGGCTTTTTATAAAAAAAGAATGATAAAGCTTTATATGAATTATTGGCTTATTGCACTTATATTTATTCCCATCGGGACGCTTTTTATGGGGCGTTCTTTGGAGAGTGTTTTTGGAAAGGATGCATATTTTGACCTTTTTATTCAGATGATAGGCATCCATATGTTTACCGATGTGGGCTACGGGTACAACGCCACTTGGTGGTTTATGAGCCTTATTATCGTTCTTTATGCTATTTTTCCTTTTGTTTTTTCTCTTACTCAAAAGTTTAAGTTGTGGTTTTTAGCCTTTTGTGCCGTGCTGCTTTTTGTTCCGATTCCGCTTGTAAATGACTGGATTTTCCCTTTTGCCGTCGGTATTTATCTTTCACAAACAGACGGTTTTGTAAGACTATTTGGATGGTTACAAAAACAAGGTAATTTAAGATTTTTAATATTGGCTGGTTTAACTATCTTTGCAGCGTGCTACAGACAAAACGGCTATCTGTTTGATAGTGTTCGTGCAGATACTTTTTTTGGGATATTGCTTATTCTTTGGACGACAGAACTGGTTTTGGTTTCAAGCAGTGCTAAAAAAGCGCTGGAGTTCATAGGCGTACATTCGTTTAATATCTTCTTGTTTCACACTTTTATCTATTACTACTACTTTCCTGATTTTATTTACAGCTTTAAAAATCCTCTGCTTATTTTTACGGTCTTGCTCGGGATTTGCTTGATTATTTCAGTCGGCATTGAAGCATTAAAAAAAAGAATTGAAAAAGTTGGCATTTTAGCTTAGTAATTTTTATAGCAAGTTGTAGTTCTTGTATGCATTCCCATCGAAGGACGATGGAAACGAGAAAGAGAACACTTAGATTAATCGGTATACTGTCCTCGGAATTTTAATTTATAACACTCAATCGATGGTATGGATAATTCTTAAAGTTTAACCTTTTAAATATAAGAAAAGTCAAACTAGTAAAATTGATAAAAAATGGAGCAATTAAATAATGAGAAGTCAAGCAGAAATAGATTTTGATTTAGAAATCTTTTCTATATTTTACTCTGTAGATAGAGAATTAGAATATATTGAAAATGCACTTGAATTTTTAAACCAATCACTAAGCGATAAGTTTGAAAAATTAGAAGAAGATTACAATAATAGTTATCACTCATTATATTTAGAGGATTACAAAAGTGATTTTTATGATAATTATCCAAATAAAAATTTACCAACAGAGATGATACTAGAAGATTTAAGCTATGCACGAGAAGAAGAATATCAAACACATGATACAATCTCTGGGTACATCATTCAGTCTATCTTGGTAAAGCAAGTGTCGGTTATAGAAAAATTCTTAAAAAGCTTTTATAAATATGCTCAAGATAAAAATGGAGCAACTGAAAGTGAGCAACTTTCTTTTATTGACAAGATAAAAAAGAATGGCATAAAAAAATATATCTGTAATTTATTATGTATTGATACCAAAAAAGAGAAACAGTTTTCAGATATAAGAAAAACTGCAAGTGCTATAACAAAAATTACGACAATAAATATCAAAGAATTGGATGTAGATTACTGGCGTCAGCTTAGAATAATGAATGAACTTAGAAATAGGTTTGCTCACGGCTCTAATGAATTTGTTATTAATAAAGAAATTTTACAAGATTTAAAAAAAGAGTTTGGTAATAATTTTATTAGTGAGATACGAAATAAAGACAATAATTACTTATGTAAAATAGAAAATGACTTTGAACCACTCATAAAATTTAATCAAAATATGCGTAATTATATAAAACAATTAGAAAGTGAATTTAGAAAATATTATAATACAAAACAAAAAGAGGAAAGATGAAAAAAGAATATACAATCAATTTTTTTCTCGTTACCTTTCCCAAGGTGGAATGCCTACTTCTATTAAAATTACACCCCAGTGAATGAATCTCCACTTTTAAAAAGTATCTTACACTATTTTCTCTTTGCAATTTGCCATATTTTAAACCTCTGCTCTAGAGCTACACCCCATCAATAAATCTCCACTTTTAATAAATATTTTAAAGGTTATTACGCACTTTTTAAAATCAAAGGCAGGTCAATTTCATGCTGGTTTTCTTTTACATTTAAAATCTCGATTGCGACGACTTCATCTCTGTCGTTATAGTCAATAATGACATCTTTTAGTTTTTCTTCACTTTCAACTATTTTATCTGATGACAATATTACATAAATAGCATCGGTCTCTTTATCATACTTGATTTTCATTTTTACATCCTTTCTTTCTCATATTTCTATCAAAATATGCAGTCACTATTTTTAAATTTGTTGGATTAACGACAACTTTCAAACATCTATTTGAAAATTCATCTATTGTTTTAAAAAAATGCTCCTCAGTATCAGAGATTATTTCATGATAAGATGGAAGCTCTAAAGCTGATTCAATCCACTCTTTCTGAATTCCTCTTGATAACATTACATCCACAGCATGTTGCGTCAATTCATATTTCATGCAGCTATTATAGCAAAATATAAACAAGTAACTAATATCTTGTCATTTTGCCATATTTTTAACCTCCACTCTCAAATTTACCTACAATTACACTTATGAAAATACATATAGATATAGACTGCTTTTTTGTAAGTGCCACTCGCATAAAAGAGCCATCACTTGAGGGCAAACCCGTTGCCATCGGCGGACGGAGCGATACAAAGATTTTCTCCAAAGATGATAAAAAACAGACCGTAAATTTTGAAAACTCCGGCTCTTTTGTACCTACTTTTTACAAAGCGTATGAAGAAAAAGACAAGGTGAATTGCGGAGCAAGAGAGGGTAGCCTGGGCTATGACGATATAGATGCCTTTAGGGATGAAGACGGGCGTGTGCGAGGCATACTTACCACTTCTAGTTATGAGGCAAGAGCTTATGGCGTAAAAACAGCCATGAGCATTAAAGAGGCTCTCTCGTTGTGTCCGCAGCTCATCATAAAAGCTCCCGACATGTCGCTCTACCAAAAACTCTCACATGAGCTTCATGAATTTTTACAAACTAAAATTCCGCTAGTCGAGCAGGCAAGTATTGATGAATTTTACGGAGATTTAAGCGGCTGGATTGAAGATGAAGATGTTGCACGCTTTATAGACGATTTACGCCATGAGATAAAAAAAGTTACAAAACTCCCCGTCTCAATCGGGGCTGCCCGAACCCGCTACATCGCAAAACTTGCCACAACTAACGCCAAACCCTTTGGCTCTAAAGTGGTATATCCGCATGAAGTGCAAAGTTTTATCGAGAAAATTCCCGTCGGCGCATTTGCGGGAATAGGAAAAAGTATGAAAGAGAAGCTCCAGAGTGTGCAGATTCATACACTTGGAGAGCTTCAAAGAAGAAGAGGAACGCTTGAGTCGTGGGGACCTTACGCAAAAGAGTTATATGCCAGAGTGTGCGGTATAAGCGATGGCGACATCCAAACAACACATATACGAAAATCCATAGGAATATCACGAACTTTTGACCCGCTGTATGATAGAAATGAGTTAAGAAGAAGAGTTCATGTTCTAGCCCGTCATCTAAGTTTTGCCATTTTAAAACTTGAGGTTACTCCTACCGTTTTTCATCTAGGAGTTGTTTATGAGATGAATCAAAAATCGCATAAAAACATAAGCCTGTGCGAAATTTTTACGGAAAAGAAGTTTAACTCTTTATGTTTGGCTCTCTTTCGAGAAGCAGATATTTATAAAAGATTGCAGGTCAGGGGCATAAGCATAAACTGTTCGAGCTTTACAAGAGAGAGCAGAAAAGAGTTATCGCTTATAAATTTTGCAGATGAGCAAAAGATGAGAAGACTGACAGAGCATTCTCAAGAGATAAGAGAGAAGTACGGTATTGACATGTTGAAATGGGGAAGCGAATTATGATAGAATAAGTACATGTTAAAAAACAGACTTTTGGAACAGTTCCGTTCATTTTATTTAAGAAATTATCCAGATGATATGGAGATGCAGATTGAGTATTTTGCACTCTTTGGCGGACTCGGCTGGGAGATAGACACAAGCAAACCTATAAACTTCCTAATCACGGAACTTATACTCGAGAAATACGAAGAGATAAATAAAAAAATAGAAAAGCTGACGCTTGAAAACAGTGACCATTTAAGGCTTCTCCATGCTTTGGCAGTTGGAGACAGAAAGATTTTTTCAGCATTTAACAGAGCGGGATTAAACAATGCAAACGGCGGAAGTGCGCTTAACTTTCTGCAAGAAAAGGGTTTGATTCAAATAGAGTTCTCAAGAGAAGAGCCCGCTAGAAGTTTAAACCCAAAAGGCAAACTAAAAAGAGAAGTGGCAAGACACAGAATATCTCACAAAATTCTCTTTACACACCCGTTCATAAGATTTTGGTTCTACTTCATCGTTCCGCACTCCAGAGAGATAAAAAATTATAAATATGATAACTTTTTTAAAGATTTTGAAATAAGACGAAACAGTTACACAAGTCTGGTTTTTGAAGAGCTCTCTGAGGTGTTGCTAAACTACAATCTTAGAGATTCGCAGATTTTAAGTTCAGGCAGTTACTGGGACGCTAATGTCGAGATAGACATACTCACAATTACACAGGATGAAAAAGTTTATGTGGCTGAGTGTAAATGGACAAACCATAAAATAAACAAAAGCGAGTGGCATAGGATAGTAGATAAATGTGAAAAACTCGGCATAGAACCAACCCAGATAGTTCTATTTTCAAAAAGAGGTTTCTCTAAAGAGCTGCTTGGACAACAGAGCAAAAAATTAGCGCTCTACAGCTCACAAGACTTTGAGGCACTATTAAAAAATATAAAACAAGAAGAACTCATAGAAAGCTTTTTTAACTAGCGCGAAGTGCCGAGTATGCCTCTTGTAAAAGTTGAAACTTTTGAGTGTAGTGTTTTATCATATATGGGGATTCATGCTCAATCTTATCCGGATGGTAAGCTTTTGCAAGTTTCTTATAACTCTTTCTAAGCGCATCTTGACTAGCCCCTATCGGGCACTCCAAAATAGTGTAAAAGTAGCCCATCTCTCTATCTTCATCTTCTTCAAAAAGATTGCCAAAACTATAACTTGCAAAATCGCTGTAAAGTTTGCTTATAAAGTGATTATCGTATGTGTAGCTGATTTGATAGTGCAAAATATGGCGTTTGTTCAGAGCTCTCTCAAGTCTTGCTTTTGCTCTATAATCAGAAACATCAACAACCAAAGAGACATCAGTGCCTCTCTCAACATAAACTTCAAGCTGAGAACGAAGATAGTTGATAACCCAAGAGTTTGGGCGCTCAAGCGTGATTAGAACGGTATCTTTGTCGTAGGCATAGAGATTAACTTTTATATTTTGAGGCTCTTGAAGCTTGTTTAACTCAATTTTTATGGGCTGATTGCCATACTTTAGCATTGAACGCAGAAAAAATTCATGTGAAAAATCATGCTTTGCCGCGTGATGCTGACTAAGTTGGCTTAAAAACTCTTCCCTAACTTGCGTCAATGTCTCATTTCTAAAAACAAGTACGGCTTTTGGCAGAAAGAGCATCCCTCTTGTATGATGGTGTAAAAACTCTCTCATCCAAGGGGCATTTAATGTATCGAACTCCGTAGTGATAAGAATAAGATTATTGCGAAGTACAATCTCCATGTTCTAACCTTTATTGGACTGTTTTACTATTTAAAGCAAAAATAGTTCCAAACTAGCAGATATTTTTGTACATCTCTGGCCGTCTGTCTCTTATAAGCCCCCAGTAGTGCCTCTGCTTTTGGTTATCTTCTATGTCAAACTCGCCGTAGATTATCTCCTCTTCGTCTCTTGAGGCCTCTGCAATTTTAGCACCCGTGTAATCAGTTATGAATGACGAGCCGTAAAAATTTAGAGTGCAGGTTTCACCCTTCTCTTCGCCGATACGGTTTGCAACAACGACAGGCACGGTATTTGTAGCGGCATGTCCCATTTGAACTCTCTGCCAGTGCTCTTTTGAATCAAGATGGATTTCCGGCTCGCTTCCGATTGCTGTAGGATAGAAGATAATCTCCGCACCCATAAGCGTTAAGGCTCTTGCCGTCTCACAGAACCACTGATCCCAGCAGATGCCGACACCTATTTTTGCATATGCAGTATCATAAACCCTAAAACCTGTATTTCCCGGTTTAAAGTAGAACTTCTCTTCATAGCCCGGTCCATCTGGAATGTGGGTTTTTCGGTAGTTGTCCATCACCCTGCCATCAGCGTCTGCGACAACTAAAGAGTTAAAATAACCCTCACTGCTCTTCTCAAAATAGCTAATCAAAATAACGACATGCAGCTCTTTTGCCAAATTACTAAATCGCTCTATAAGCTTATTGCCCTCTCTTGGAGCCGCCCATGAAAAATATTTCTCATCCATATCTTTACAAAAATAAAAACCCTCAAAGAGTTCCGGCAAAAGTATGATTTGAGCGCCGTTTTTTGCGGCTTCTCTTGCTAACTTTTCAGCTTTATCGACATTTGAGACTTTATCTTCGCTCATTCTCATCTGAACTGCGCTTACTTTAACCATAATTTACCTTATTTTAAAAAGTTATACGATTTTCGCTTTTTCAAGTTTTTTTCTCTCAACTTTCATGCGGTCTTGAAACTTTTTGCTTCTGTCTTTTGCAAAAACCTGCATATCTTCAATCTCGTCCATCTCATCCACAATCTCAACTCCTAAAAGAGTCTCAATCGCATCTTCAAGAGTAACAACGCCGACCGTCTGCCCATAGTTGTCATAAACTATAAAAAGATGTGTTTTTCGTTTTACAAACTGGTCAATAAGATTTGGAACAGGAAGATTTTCAGAAACCATATGCACTTCATGCGAGATACTCTCAAGTGTTATACTGTCATTATCCTCATTACTCTCTTCAAGAATTTTTTGGTTAAAAACAATACCTACGACATCATCAAGCGTCTCTCTGAAAATTGGGATTCGTGAGTGAATGTACATACGGTCGTCTTCAATGGCTTCTTCAACCGTCATTTCCGCAGAGAGAGCGAAAACAACACTTCTTGGAGTCATAATATCTTTTGCTTTTATGTTTTTGAGCTTTAGGAGATTTTCAATCAAATCACTCTCTTTAGTAAGGATGGTTCCCTCTTTTTCGCCCATTGCTACAACTGCCATAATCTCATCACGAGAAAAATTGCTTTGATGTTTTTTATTTTTTGAGATGTAGTTTGTCAAAAACGACGAAATCCATGTAAAAGGAGTGGTAATAGTTACTAAAAAAGAGATTATATGTGCCGACGGAATCAGCAATTTTTTCCAGTACAAGACACCGTATGTTTTAGGAATAATCTCTGAAAAATATAAAATTAGCAGTGTTACTATGAAAGCAATAAGCGTCTGCAACTCATCTCCAAAAACAATCTGAGCTTGAGCGCCTACACCTGCCGCACCCATAGTATGAGCGAAAGTGTTTACAGTCAAAATAGAAGAGATTGGCTTATCAATGTCTGCTTTTAATTTTTTGATTTTATTGACTAAACTTTCACTATGATCTTTAGACAAGCTTTCAACATACGAGTTGGTACTTGAGAGTAAAACTGCTTCAAGCATCGAACAGATAAACGATATAAAAAGTGCTATTGAGAGATAAATTATCAGTAGTGTCATATAGTTGTACCTACGGTGACAGGGGAAAAACTACGCGAGTCGGGGTCGCTTTGGATCATTATAAAATTCCTTATAAATTTTTTAGGACGCAAGTATATCATAATTAGGTTACTACTTGAACTCTTGCTAAAAAACAGAGTCCTTATGAAGGGAGCCTATTTTTTTTAACCGAAGACCAGAGTGATAGCACTATGAAGGCTATACCGATAAGTCCCGTAAATATTTCAGGTATATGAAACTTCATACCAAAAAGCATAATAAGAGCTAAAATACCGATGGCATAGTGTGCACCGTGCTCCAAGTACACATACGAATCAAGAGTCTCTTTTTCTACCAGATAGATGGTCAGAGATCTCACGAACATAGCTCCGATACCAAGTCCAATCATGATGATTACTATATCTTTTGTTATTGCAAAAGCGCCTATTACACCGTCAAAAGAGAATGACGCATCAAGAACTTCCAGATATAAAAAGCCGCCGATGCTTCCTTTTTTGATTACATCAGTTACCAGCGGGTCGCTCTCTTCTTTTTCTAAAATAACTCCGATAATATCAACACCTACATAGATGACAATTCCCCATAATCCTGCCATAAGTACAACCAATTTGTTCTCTTGTTCGACGAAAGAGAGAAAAAACATTAAGGTCACGATAGCAATAAAAATAGAGATAGCTTCAATCTTGCCCAGCAGACCCAATTTCTCTTCTAAATATTCAAACCAGTGAATTTCTTTGCTCTCATCAAGCATAAAATTAAGGAAAACAAGCAGTAAAAATATCCCTCCAAATGCAGATATTTCCGCATGATGAGCGATTAAATGACTTGAATATTCAGTTGGATTATTCAGTGCCAAGTCCCAAACTTCTATTAATCCCAAATCAGCAGTTTGAGCTACAATTACAAGAGGAAAAAGAAGTCTCATTCCAAATACTGCAACTAAAATACCGACGGTTAGGAAAAGTTTTTTCCAATACTCATCCCATGTTTTGAGGATTGAAGCATTTACGACAGCGTTATCAAAAGAGAGGGATACTTCCATAAGCGCAAGAATCAGTGCCACAAGCATCAAGTTAACGGCGTTTATCCAACCGCCTAAACTATACCCCCACCATCCTGCTATCAGCAAACATATAAATGTAAAAATAAAAGAGAATCTGAAATGTTGCAAAACTTTAATCCTTTTAAAATAAGTTTGGAATTCTACCTAATTTTTATATATTATCGACACTAATAATGCACAGCCAACCAGACAGTGTCCTCATCGGGCTTTGTCCAAGAGACTTTATGTTTTTTATGAGCCGGTATATTTATGTAATCTCCGGCTTTTAATCTCACATCATTTTCATTTAAAAAAGAGAGTATTGCCTCTCCCTGAAGTAAAATAACCCACTCGTTGCTTCTTTGGTCATACCACTCATGTTCCGGCGTAGTATGTCCTCGAGAGATTATTCTCTCTATCTTCAAACTCTCTTTTGAAATCAACTCTTCAAACAACTCATCTTTTAGCGTTGCAGGGATTAGGTCAAATATATTTGATTTATTCATGAAAAATAGGCACTTGTGTAGCCCACAACTCTGTTTGTGTCGCCGCTAGCATCGGCACTTGTTCTATAATCAAGCACATGAGCACTTAACCCAAGTTTTTTTGCACTAAGAATCATTGCTTCAACACCTATATTGCCACAAGCTTCACATCCGCTGTGAAGCATCCCGACATCAAGCTTTCCGATGGCTATTAGGCAGATATTATCAAGTCTATGCGCTTCATTGAGATTGTAAAAATGGCTCAAATCTGTACTGATGACGACTCCTATATCTTCGTGCTCCAAAATAAAATCTATTATCTCAGATATATAATGCGCATTTGCGTAGCTATACACCAGCTCAACGATACTTACATCCTCTATGTAGTGCTTTAAAAAAGGAAACTGAACCTCGGTGCTATGTTCAGCATGAGCATCGCTGATGCACGAGATAGAAAATTTATCTTTTAGTTTTGGAACCAGATCAGCTATGGCGTTAATCTTTCCGAACGGGGTATCGTAGCTGCTAAATTCACAAAGACTGACCCCATTAAAAGCAACTTTATGTGATGGTCCTATAACGACAAATTTTTTTACTCCGCTTTTTTGCAGAACCCTATATGCAATGTTTGCCGTATATCCAGAGTAGATATATCCGGCATGAGGAACTATAACGGCTCTGCTTTTTACATCCGGCAGGGTAAAACTCTCATTATATATAGTGCTAAAGTGCTCAAAATACCTCTCCAGTTCAACTGCCCTTCTTGGATAAAAAGTACCGACTACACTCATATTTCGTTTCATAATTATACTCCTACAACTTCTCTATATTTTAAAGCTATTTTTTTGTTATAGCTCTAATATCTCATCAAATTTACTCTCAATTGCCTCAACTCTATATTTATAAATAGTCGGATGCTCGGCATATACAGATGGATTTAAACCCGCCTTCATACTAAGATGTCCTAAAAACTCTTTTGGCGAACGGAGCTGTTCCCAGACTTGCGGCAAAAAAGTTCCCTGATGCCCGTTATGTTTTAAAATAAGTCCGTCAATATCAGGCTCTACTTTTTTAAGCAAATCATCAAAATCTTCATACTCCAAAAGCTTCGGCTCACTCAAAACAGAAACTTCAACCAAAATATGAGAGAGTTCATTTTCATTTAAGCGGTGAAATCTTGGGTCTTTAAATGCAGCAGATACGGCATTTGAAGATACATCATCAAGAAGTGGGCGATGCGCGATTATGGAGCCTATGCAACCGCGTAGATGGTCATCATACTTTAATGTTACAAATGATGCTCCCTCTTTTTTTAAAAAAGGGTACTCCTCTATCAACTTGTTTTTATCAAAAGTATATGAACTGTTAAACTCATGAAGTATAGAGTTTTTAGCAATTCTGAGCAAAATAGAATCCAACATAGCAACTCCTTTTTTTAGCAAACAAATTATTGTACAACTTTGAGCTTTATAAAAAACTTAATTAAATCTTAAAAATTTATTCTACTATCTCTTTTATAGCATTTTCAAATTTTTCATAATTGAAAGTAAATCCATTTTCCAACAGCTTTGTCGGATAAACCTCTTTTGAATCAAGTATCACCCTAGCGCCTTCTCCAAAAACCAATTTTATCATAAATGCAGGAACACCAAAAAAAGTTGGACGATTTAAAACCTTACCCAAAATATATGTCTGTTCAATATTTGAAAGAGGATATGGCGCCGTGAAATTTACAGAGCCGGCTATGGCAGGTGTTTTTATAATAAACAAAATAGCTCTTAGCAAATCTTCTATATGTATCCACGATACCATCTGGTCTCCTCGCCCCAGTTTTCCGCCGACTCCCATCTTAAAGGGCGGCAATATTTTACTCATTGCCCCGCCATCTTTTGAATATATAACACCAAAACGCATTGCAACCGTTCTGATTCCCAACTCCTCAGCTTTTTTCGCCTCAGCTTCCCAATCTCTGCAAAGTTTAGATAAAAAATCATTTGCAAAATTCCCCGAGCTGTCATCGTGCGAGTGAGTAGAATCATATATGCCAACAGCAGAAGATGTTAAAAAAAGTTTCGGCTTTTCGTTGCAAATTTTCATGGCATTTACTAATTTTCTTGTTGTATCTATGCGGCTGCTATAGAGCTTTTTTTTATAATCATCGCTCCAGCGAGCCAAAATAGTCGTGCCGCTTAAATTGATTAAAATATCGCACTTATCTATCTGTGCAGCCACATCCTCTACGGATGTGTTGTCGCGAATCTTCACGCCTATAACGCTGTTATACTGTGAAGCAAACAACTCATCGAGCTTTGAGCCGACCAAACCGCTTTTGCCGCAAATAGCAATTTTTAACTTATTTCCTATTGACAATTAAAACTCCTCAAAACTCATCTGTGTAGATTATAGATTGATGTTAATAAAAAAATCCTTACAAAAAAATCTACAACTCCAAAAGCACGGTATCTCTTGCAGTAATTTCAAACTTCTTGCATGCGCTCTCAAAGGCTCCGCTCTCGCCTATCAAAATACACTTATGCTTTGCTCTTGTAACGGCTGTGTACATCAACTTTGTATTGTGCATTATGTAGTGAGAAAATGTCATTGGAATTACGACTATGTCATACTCCATCCCTTGAACTTTGTGAACAGTTAAGGCGTAAGAGAGCATAAGATGCGACTTTAACTCCTCATACTCGTAAAGCACCACGACATCTTCGTTTGGATAAAAAACGAACACCTGTTCATCCTCCTCCTCTATTTTAAACAGAAGTCCGCTCATGCCGTTAAATATCCGTCTCTGCGCCGAATCTTCCCCATTTTTATACCCATCGCCGCTCCACGAAGTCATATTTTCATTTTTAGTGTGAACCACTTTATCCATAAGCCTAAACTCAACGCCACCCTTTTTTACGCACTTTTTAGGGTTTGGGTTAAAATACTCCTGCAAAACTATATTTAGGTTGTTTGAGCCAAGAGTTCCGCCCTTCATGGGCGTTATAACCTGAAAATAGTTTAGATACTCTTTTATCTGCTTGTTGTTTAGTCTGTACCTTGCTTTTGGAATTGACTCTATGACCTTATGAGCAATCTCGGCAACTATCTGCGCAGAGTTTTCCTCTCTAAAATCCTGTAACTCTTTTTGAGATAGTTGGTTTTTTAGAGCATAATAATTTTGCATGGAAATATCGATGAACTCAAAATCCTCATAACTTTTTTTATACTCCGGCACAACACCGAGTCGTATGTCGTTTGCTATGACGGTTATGGCTTTATCTTCACTCTGCCTATAAATTTTTGTAAGTTTTACGATGGGTGCCAACTCCAGCTTTAAAACATCACTTAAAACATTTCCTGCACCGATGGGAGGAAGTTGTGCATCATCACCGACAATAATCAAAATAGCGTTTTTGCTTATTTTTGAAACGAGTCTTGCAAAAAGAGATGAGTTTATCATCGAGGCTTCATCAATCAAAACAACAGAGTATGGAAAATAATCTCTATCTTCAAACTTGACTAACAGCGATTGGATGGTCGCACTCTCGTAGCCGGTCGTGTCGGCGATGCGCTGAGATGCAATACCGCTGAGCGCACAGGTGATAATCTCTTTTTTATCATATTTTGTATTGAGCAAATCAAGTATAGTCTTTGAAGTCGTGCTCTTACCTGTTCCCGCATATCCGACTAAAAAAAGTATGGAAGCGCCGTTATTTATGCATGATACAGCCCCTTTCTGCCCTTCGCCGAGTTTTAGTTCTTTATCTTTTAAAAACTCATCCAAATCTTTCACAAACCCGCCGTTGTCCAACTTTGCTCTTCTCTTAAACTCATCATATAAAAATTTCTCCGCATCATAAAGACGAGCCGGAGAGACGCGGTTATTTTTCATAAGAACTATGCTTTGCTCTGCCACGCGCTCTATAAGTATTGCTTCGTAAAGATGGTTTTTATCACTAAACATTAGCAGCTCATTAAGCTCGCGAAAGAGTATCTCTTTTGCCACACATGAGTTGCCCTGCTGTTCACAGTAGTTGAGCAAAACGAAATCCATAGCCGAACTTATGCGGTTATCGTCATCTTTTTTTACACCCATTTTTAGTGCCAGCTCATCGGCTCGTTTGAAGCCTACCGAGTTTATAGAGGTTAAAATATAGGGATTGTTCTTTATCTTCGCGCACGGCTCCTCAACATCTCTCATGGCGGTTGCGATGGTGGTTAAAAAAATGGGAGAGACATCATAAGGGCTTAAGAACTCCCCTATTTCACGCATTGAGCGAAACTTCTTCCATGAAGTTTGTATCTTTTTTAAGCGCTTCTCTTTTATGCCGCTAAACTCTAAAAGTTTTTCTATGTCGTTGTCTAAAATCTCGATAAGTTTTTCATTTCCAAAATGCTCGATTAGCTCGGCAGATAGTTTTTTTGTAAACCCTTTTATGATTTTGTTGAGAAAGAAAAAGAGCTCGTTTTGATTTACTTTTATATGCTCAAACTTAAAAGTTCTGCCATACTTCTTATGCTCTTCCCAATGCCCTTTTAGCGTAACGGCAGAGCCTTTGATGTGTGATATGTCGCTCTCGTAGTATGAACCGCTAATCTTCTCGCCGCTCTTTAAAACCGCTATAAAAAAAGCCTCCTCTTCAAAGAGAATCTTGTCAATCTGACCTATGAGGGTTTCAGCCAATTTTTACCTTACCTATTTTGTGCATATGTTCTTTTAAAATTTCCAATGACTCTTCAAAACCCTCGGCTTTTCCGCCAAGAAATTCATTAAAACCATACTCTTCTATTTTCATGGATTCACACGCTTCTCTTTTCCAAAGGTTTCTATACTCTTTTGCTGATGTTTCAATCTGTTCTATAGCATCATCATCATCATCATAAACTATCTTTTCAATAAAACCTTTTGACATAAGCTGCAAGGTTTCCAAATCTAAATGTTGTAAATTTTCTATCAGTTTAAAGTCCTTAAACTCGTCATTGCTCAAAACTTCATCAAATATCTCTTGCAAAATCAACACATCATATAGCTCATCATCTTCATCAAAATTTATGCAAGCAATTTTAAATGGAAAGTAAAAGGATGGATTATCTAACAAGTATTTTAAAATTCTGAGTGCTAATTCTCGTGTGATTTGCATTAATATTCCTAAATTTTTTAATCTTGCAGATAAATCTGTTTGACATAGCTATTGTTAAGCCAAAAACAATGCTTTGTATATTTCTCAGCTTGCGTCATCTTGTCTTTTATTGGTAATTCTATAACATCATTTGCATTGAGTGCATGAGGTCTTACATGAGATACAGAACTAAATTTTTTAGATGGAAAATTTGTTACTCTTATTTTTTTACCATTTTTATCTACTTTAACATCTTTTACGATTTCTCCACTTATAATCACATGCTTTGTTCGTTCCCATACCTTTTGTATCTCATTGATATCTTGATAAGGCATATTCCAAAATTTTACCTTTTTTAAAACAAGTTGTTCTTTTTCAAATTTAAAAAAGACAAATAAAAATTTATGCTCTAGAATATCTTTAATATCAGATTCTTCCCACTCTTGCGAAATAATTTCCGTATATTTAAATACTGGGAAAGAGAGATCTTCAGCTGGAAGATTGTTTTCTTTCAGGCGCACTGTTTTAACTATAATATCTGCTTTTGAAAACTCTTCAATCTCTTTGTTTAACTCAATTCCTAAAATTGCTTTTGAAAGATTTGCATAAAAATTTTTTGCTTTTTTATTTATGGATATATTAAGCAGCTTTAAAATTTCTTCAATTGTTTTACCATAGTAAAATTGAAACTTTGAAACTACTATCTCTTCAAGGGAAGATGATTTCACAAGTTCTAAAGATGAAATAACTTTCCCATATATTGGGTTTTTCCCTGAAAGTGAAGCAATAATATGATTGACATATCCCTGCTTTAGTGAGTAAGCTCTTTGCTTTGCTTTTATTTGTGCGTAGGGCTGTTCTCGTAAATTTCCGCCCTTGCTTCCTTTTGTACAAGCTCCTAAATAAAGAGTATCTCCTTCGGAAAGTTCGTGAGCTTTTCCATTTTTAATTTTATTTGTGATTATCTCCCAATCATTTTTTATAATTTCCAAATCAATATCAGGAAAACTCCATTCATCTGCTATTTCAATTTTATAATCTAAAAAGTTTTTTTCTAATTCGTGAAGATAAAAAATCAAGAGTAAGTTTTTATTTTTTTTCCAAAAAGAGCTGTTATCAAAATTTTGTTCTGCAACTTCCATGAAATTAATTATGTTTAAAACCAATCTCTCTTTTGAAACATAATGAAGTTTTTTTAATTTTTTTATCGGAGATGCTTTTAGTTCAAGTCCTACCTCTTTAAAATCTGGTTCAGAGTTTGAATTTGGTTTATATAAAAAATAGTACTGTTCTAAAATTTGACCAAAATTCCCTTTATTTTTTATTTTTTCTGGCTCAAGCACTTCTTTACATTTAAGCCTCAATGTTTGATGAATCAACTCTTTAGCGTAAGCAATGATTGAAGCTTTACTGTGTATATCATATGGGAATTCTTTCACTACTCTAACTCTTCTAGCAGTTTATTTCCAAGTCTCTCAACAACTCCAACTACCAAAGCATTTCCCATTAAAAATGCTCTTTTACTATCACTTACACCTATTGTATGATTATCCGGAAACATATTTAATCTCTCTAGTTCAACTGGGGTCAGTCTTCTGTATCTTCCATCAACACAAACGACATGCTTAAAGCGTGAAGCACTTGCTCCACCTTCACCTGTTATAATTGTTCTAGATGGTTTCTTAAGACAATCAGGAAAACCCATGCTGCCTTCACTATAAAGATATTTATGTCCTGTTGTTTTATTTACTCTCTCGATTGATTTTGAGCCTTTGTGATATTTCCATTTTTCAAGCTCTTCCTCAGTTATATAAAACTCTTTTGGCACATCTTTTTCATCTTGTAAAAAATCACCAAGGGCACTAAAGTCCCCTTGATGTTCAGCTTTACATGTAGCTGTATAACACACTCCGTCTATCATGTACCCAGTCTCATAAAAACTATTTTTTTTTGGGCTGTTTTTATTGAAATTATTTGTAATATCGACTAAATCATCGGCTAACTCCAAAGAAACAATATCCTCTTTATAAACCGTCTTAATGGGAAATGTTTTAGCAAAGATGCCCTCTTTATTGAGAATTTCTTGAGGCATTTTTTCTTTCAAATTTAGATGAAGCTTTGTCCCCTTTTTATAAGCCATTATAAAAATTCTTCGTCTTCTTTGCGGCATACCATAGTCACTTGCATTTATAACTCTCCACTCAACCCCATAGCCCAGAGAATTTAATGACGATAATATAATTGCAAAATCTCTACCTCTTTGAGAAGCAGGAGATTTTAAAAGTCTATCTACATTTTCAAGCATTAAATATTTAGGTGCTTTTTCTTTTTTTTGCTCTAAAATTCTGTAAATTTCCCACCAAAGAACACCTTTTTTACCAATAATTCCATGTGAATTTTTAAGAGTACTTGCAACAGAATAATCTTGGCAGGGAAAACCGCCTACAAGCAGGTCGTGCTCAGGAATATCCGCCACATCAACTGTAGAAATATCTTCATTTGAGTGATTTCCATACCCAAATCTAGCACAATATATATCAGAAGCATGTTGAGTTTTTGTAGAAGGCTCCCACTGGTTACTCCAAACTACTCTATAAAATTTGTTTTTTAAACTAGCTTTTTCTAAACCAAGTCTAAAACCACCAACTCCTGCAAATAATTCAATAGTCCTAATGGATAATAATTGTGATATTTGCATATTCATATTTAACTCATCTTTGTAGTTGTATGTAAATAAATTTGGTAGTTTCATACTATTTCTCCTAAATTAAATTAGGTTTTATAGTAACTAAAAATATTTAATTTTATAAAAAATATGACAAATTGCCATATTTTTATGCCTTAATTCCCTCTATCTCATATACTCTTTTGGTATCTGCTGCGTTATTGTTCCGTCTGGGAGTTGAAAATAGATAGTTCCGTTCTTAGCGTAAACATTTGCAACCCCATTTTCCAAGCTCTTTCTTTGAGCCTCTTTAACAGCTTTTGAAGCTACTTTTAAAATATCCATTTCAAGCTTCAAATCTTTCATTTACCCCTTAACCCTCTTGTTTCTCTCTTCTTCTTGAGCTTTATATAGCTCTGCGCACCCTTTTGAAAGTTCACGAATTTTTAGTATGTAGTTTTGTCTCTCTGTTTGGCTGATTGCTTTTCTGGCGTCAAGAACATTAAAAGTGCTTGCGGCAGACATACACAAGTCATAAGCAGGAAGAGGAAGTCCAGCCTCTAAAGTTCTTAGGCACTCTTTGCTTTTTGCTTCAAATTCCCCAAACAACATGGCAGTATCTGCTACTTCAAAGTTGTACTTGCTAAACTCTATCTCAGCCTCTTTGTGAACATCGCGGTAAAGCGTTTCCCCATGCTCATTCTCACCCCAAACTATGTCAAAAACAGTATCCACGCCTTGCAGGTACATAGCAAGTCTCTCTGTTCCGTAAGTTATCTCAACCGCAACAGGATTGCACTCTATGCCGCCTACCTGCTGAAAATATGTAAACTGTGTCACTTCCATACCGTTAAGCCAAACTTCCCAGCCAAGTCCCCATGCGCCAAGCGTAGGCGACTCCCAATTATCTTCCACAAAACGGATATCATGATTTTTTACATCAAGCCCCAAATACTCCAGTGATTTTAGGTAAAGCTCTTGAATATTGTCGGGAGAAGGTTTTATAAGTGCCTGAAACTGGTAGTAGCTTCCTAGACGGTTTGGATTTTCGCCGTATCTTCCGTCTGTCGGACGGCGAGACGGTGCGACATAAGCGACTGACCATGGGGTTGAATCAAGTGAGCGAAGAAATGTAGCCGGATGAAATGTTCCCGCCCCTGCCGGAATATCGTAGGGCTGAACAATATTACACCCCTGTTTCATCCAAAATTCTTGTAGTTTTAGTAACATGGAGCTAAAAGTTATCATCTATACACCCTAATATTTTTTAATTTCGCAATTATATCAAAGCAAAACTTTAATTTATAATTCAAAAAAATTAGGTGACTTTTTTATTTGTTTAGTTTATTTTAAAAATTACCTATTATAATATACCTATATTTTATTATGAAAGTTGATTCTATGAAGCATGTGTTTTTTATTTTCTCTATTGTTGTTGCAGCCCTGAATGCGCAGGAGTACAAAGCGGTTTTTAACTGCAACTCAAACGACATGCAGTACATAGCGAGTCGTATGGTGTTGGTTGAGAGAACTATGGATATGATTGAGAAAAACGGCGGTACTTCAAAATTTGTCATTACCATCCATGGAGGCTGCGCTCCGATAGTTTCAAAAAATTATGATGAGATAATTTTAGATGAGAAGGATTTGGCATCCGTTGATTTATCTCAAAAGCAACTTGTAAAATTGGCAAACAGGGGCGTAGAGATAGTTGTTTGCGCTATGAGCCTGAATGCAAACACTATTGATGAGAGCAATGTAATTCCATCTGTAAAAATATCGCCAAACAGCTTTATGGAGACTATTTCTTACCAAAACAACGGATATGCGCTAATGGTGTTTGAGTAATTAACTAAACCATTTTGCAGACTATATCGCCGACCTCTTTTTTTAGCGAGGAGGCAACAACTCCGCACTTTATTTTTAGCAAAAAGCAGATATCTTTTCTATGCGATGGGCTCATGCACTCATAATTTCCCATACCCTTGCTTATAACCAAATCTGCCGTGTCAAAAAGCTCTTTTGAGTAACTATTAGCTCTGTAATAAGTAAATCCCGGTGTATTAACTCCGCTGTCAACAAGCTCGCAAAGTTCATGAAACCCAGCCTCTTTTGCCTCTTTCATGGTTACATCGTTGATGATGGGATTGCCTCTGACCATATATGAATATTTGACATTCGGGTAGAGTTCTTTTAGCGTCTCTATAAACATATAGTCAAAAATGTGCTCTCCGACATTGTCGCCGATAACTAAAACACTTTTTGCGCTCTTTAATTTCTCTTCAAACAGAGCAAAATCATCGTGAGCGAACTCTGTATAAAATATTTTAGAGAGTTCTTCTTCTAAATCAAACTCTACCTCGGCAGCCAAATCTATAACATTTCCGGCTACTGCTATTTTTGTGGCAGTTAAAAGTTTATCTTTGGAATTTAAAAGTTCTTTTTTTAAAAGAGGTACAAATGAGAGTGCTTTTTTTGTGGATAGCTCTTTAACCTCATCAAAAAGGTCATACTTATTTGCAATTTGTGCCATTTTTTCATAAACATAGGAGGCAATTTCTGGAGGAGCATCATTGTAAGAGAAAGTTTCACTCATTTTAGTAACGGCAGATTTCAACTCACCTGAGAGCGACTCATCTGCATGTATAGCATTTGCAACTTTAACGCTTTGATTTATTATACAGCCGACACAAGCCTCATCAATAGTCATATTTTATAAACCTTTTATTTCTCAAAAACTTGTTTTTGTAGCTTTAGGGGGTTGTAGGGACTTTAGTCCCTGCCGTTGTAATGAGCTTTGCTCATTATAGACTATCCTGTAGTGTGTTCGTCGATAGCTTTATTCCACATAAGTTTATATTTTCTTCTCATAAATTCAACTTCTTGCTGTGAAAGTTTTAGCTGTTCTTGAAGTGTGTGTATTGTTTTTCTATCTTCATCATAAAGCTCCTGCAAGGAGCCAAGAGCCTCTCTCAAAAACTCATTTTCAACCCTTACCGCTGCAAGAACTTCCTCTTTTGCATCGAGAACTTTTTCGTGAAGGTTGATTATGGTTCCTATTGTCTTTTCAACAAACTGCGGCTGAACCAACATCTCTTTAGTGTTATGAGCGGAGAGTTCTCTAAGCTGTGCAGGAACTACTGCTTGTGAGCCTTTTGAGGGGTCTATATATCTGACACCGTCTTCTACTTTTAAAGTGAGTTTTCCTCTCTCTGCCAAATCATCGATAGCAGATATGTCCAACCCAGTCAGTTCCATATACTCTTCGTCGCTCATCCACTTCATACCCATTCCTTTAATTTATTTTATAAATTCAAGGGAACCTTTGCATATTAGTTAATAACGGCCAGGGAAGTAATTCCCTAGCCTACGCTAACGCTTAGTTTCCCTCGGCGGGAAGCCCACGACACTAGTGTCGTTTACAATTTATCTTTTGCTGTTACGGTAATATAGTTTCTATCTCCATCGAATCCATCTCAACATTTTTTGCTTTAGCGATGCGGTCTTCTTTTAGTTTGATAGCCAACTCTTCATTGTCAAGCGCTAAAATCTGCATAGCCAGATAAGCCGAGTTAATTGCCCCTGCTTTTCCTATTGCAACGGTAGCAACAGGCATTCCGGCAGGCATTTGAACGGTAGAGAGAAGTGCGTCAATTCCGGCAAGAGCAGATGCGCTCATAGGAACACCGATGATAGGTTTAACAGTTTGAGATGATAAAACACCCGCTAAATGTGCAGCCATACCGGCAGCAGCTATGAAAACTTTGGCGCCTTTTTTCTCAGCATTTTTAATATACTCTTTAGTTCTCTCAGGTGAACGGTGAGCTGAGGAGATAATCATTTCATATTGAACACCAAACGCTTCTAGCGTGTCTGAACAAGACTTCATTATCTCATAATCACTTTTTGAGCCTATTACAATTGAAACAAATTTCATCTATTATCTTCCTTATTTTTGATGGGCGATTATATCATAGCTTTTTAAACTATATTTTTACGCATAAAAAAGTTTATTAAACTTTTGGATAAGTGCCCATATCAGCAGTTGCAGGGATTCTCAAAAATGTGTATGGCGGAAGTTTTGTCGGAAGCGTTATAGGATTTATATTTCCGCTATGCACCTCATCCCAAACTTTTCTATTTTGAGCCAATAACTGCTTTAACTTCATATAAACTCTTCCATCTCTCTCGTAAGTTGTGCCTATTTCGTTATCCACAATTTCAATAACGGAGTTTAGCGGAGCAACTATTTCAAGCTCATCGTTAGGCAGAGTTTTATATTTACATAAAAAGTGTGTACCCTCTTCGTTTACAACTCCGCTAACCTGATGCGTTCCAAGCTGCATTGTAAAATCCAAGCTCTGCGTATCATGTTTTTCAAACGGTCTTGAAATCAAATAAGCATCCGTATAACCGCGGTTTTGAAGAGATTGCAGCTCATATTGATATTTCTCTACATCATTTATGCCATTGTAATAGTCATCAATCGCCATTCTGTAAGCTTTTGCGGTCACTGCAGCATAGTAGGCTGTTTTTGTGCGTCCCTCTACTTTTATAGAATCAACGGCACCGCTGTCTAAAATCTCTTTGAGATGTGAAGCTAAATTCAAATCTTTTGAGTTCATAATGTAAGTTCCGACACCCTCTTCCTCTTCAAGTCTAAAAAGCGTTCCTGTTTCGGGATTTGCCGCATACATCTCATAAGGAAATCTGCAATCATTTGCACAGCTTCCGCGATTTGGTACGCGTCCGCTTTGAAGAGTTGAGATAAGACATCTTCCGCTGTACGCAAAACACATAGAACCGTGAACAAATACTTCCAGCTCCAAGTCAGGAAGCTCTTTTTTTATCTCTACCAAATCCCTTAATGATATCTCTCTTGCCGTTATTATGCGGGTTGCACCCATATCACAATACACTTTTGCATCAAGAACATTCATAACATTTGCTTGTGTTGAGAGGTGAAGCGGCATATGAGGCACCAAATCATGACAAAGTTTTAACACACCGGGAGTCGCAACTATAAAAGCGTCCGGTCCCAAATCTGCCATCGCCAAAATATGTTTTTTTAGAAGATTTAACTGGGAGTTAAAAGGAAACCCGTTTAGCGTTGCATATACTTTTTTGCCGCGGGAGTGCGCATACTCAATACCCTCTGCAAACTCATCCATACTAAACTCTTTTCCTGAACGGATACGAAGAGAGAAGTGGCTGACACCGCCGTAAACGGCATCAGCTCCAAAGTCAATGGCAATTTTTAATTTTTCCAGTGTTCCTGCCGGAGATAGTAACTCAACTTTTTGCATTATTTTCCAAATTGTGCCAAAAGAGCTTCTATATCTTCGTTTGAAGCAAGATCGTTGTGTGTATCACCGACGATATGCTGTGCTGAAGATACTCTTTTTTCATCATCAATTCTGCCTTCAAAAAGACTATTCATATAGTTGGAGAGTGCGCGCATAACATTTATAACTCGTTCTATTTTTTGACGGTGAATATCTTGATACTGCATAATATCCATAACACTCATTATTGCATCACCGCTTGATCGAAGCGTCTCTAGAGCCTGTTCTGTTTCATCTAGTGCAGTTGCATTTTTTTCCAGATGTACTTTAAAAGCTTCAACATCTGAAAATTTTTCACTTAGCGTTTTAAAAAGTTTAATGTTACTTTTTAGCACTTCGATAATATTTTTTGCCGTCTCCTCTTTTGCCATCAGCTCATTGCTGATGTTTTCAATAATATCAAAGATTTCACTTGCTTTTTCTTCACTCTCTTTTGTCACATCGTCAAGCTGATGAACCATCTTATTTTCGTTTGTCGCAGGAAGCGGCCAGTGATGAGCTGTCTCTTTGCTGTAACCCAAAGGCTCGTCGTCTTTTGACGGCTTAACCTCTTCTTCAAAATCTTCTAAATCATCATTACTTTTATCTGATTGACTACTTATTTCATCATCCGCAAATGTTTCTAAATCTTCAATATCACCGCTCATTAAAGCGTCAAGTTCTTCTTGAGTCATAAAAGCTTCTCCATCTCTATAAAATTCTCTAAATTTATTTTTTTGTCACTATAATATCATAAAATTATACAAATACGAGAATTAATTTAATGATAGTTGATTTACATAATCATACAAAACTTTGCAATCATGCTGAGGGTGAAATATCACAATATATTGAAAAAGCTATAGGGTGCGGTATAAAATATTTCGGCTTTTCAGAGCATGCACCAATGAATTTTGATGAAAAATATCGCATAAATTTTGAGCAGATGAGAGAGTATGAAGAGGCTGTTTTAGCTGCAAAAGAGAGATATAAAAACAAAATAGAGATACTGCTGGGCTATGAGGTTGACTACCTTATAGGCTACATGGATGAGAGAGTTTTAAATGCCGATGTTGATTATCTGATAGGTTCTGTACACTTCATTGAAGAGTGGGGGTTTGACAACCCTGAGTTTATAGGCAATTACAAAAATCAAAATATCGATGAGATATGGCAAAAATATTTTAATGCAATAGAAGAGATGGCACAAAGCAGACTTTTTGACATTGTCGCTCACATGGACCTTATAAAAATTTTCAACTTTTTGCCAAGCAAAGAGGCAGTTGATATCGCAAAAAATGCTCTTATTGCTATTAAAAAAGCCGATATGTCAATTGAGATAAATGTTGCAGGATTTAGAAAACCGATAGGTGAAGCGTACCCTTCGCTGTCTCTCTTAAAAGAGGCTAACAAGCTAAATATTCCGATAACTTTTGCCTCAGACGCTCATACACCGGAACAAGTCGGATTGTACAGTGATGAAGCTATAAAAATGGCAAGAAGTGCCGGTTATGCGGAGTGTGTTCTCTACCGCAAGAGGAAAAAATACTTTATAAAATTTTAATAGATTTACTATAAAGCAATTTTAAAGAGTTAGACTTGTATAATGTGCGAACTTAAAATTAAGAAGGAATAATGATGGGAAAATATATAGAATTAACTAGCTCAGATTTTGAAGCAACACTTAGCGAAGGCGTTTCTTTAGTTGATTTCTGGGCTCCATGGTGTGGACCTTGTCGTATGATTGCTCCTGTAATCGAAGAGTTGGCTAATGATTACGATGGCAAAGCTAAAATCTGTAAGGTAAACACTGATGAAGAGCAAGATATTGCTGTTAAGTTCGGTATCCGTTCTATCCCTACTATTATGTTTTTCAAAGATGGCAAAATGGTAGATCAAGTTGTTGGAGCACAATCAAAAGCTGCTTTAGCAGAAAAAATAAACGCTCTTTTAGCGTAACACGACAAAAAGTAATAATATAAACGGAGGCGTAAGCCTTGTCTGTTTATTCTAAAATTACTGACTTCTTTCTTTAGCGCAGCTGTAACGGCTGTCGCTTTTAATCACTTCATTACCTAATTATCCAATCTGTTTATTTTATAAAAAAAATCAAAGAGTCTATTTATAAACAAGATAGTATCATACCAATACTAGATAATTTGAATGAGTTATCTTCGCAAAGTTGAAGCTCTATAAACTCTGGCTCTAAAGAGCCTAGCTTTAGTGCCTTAGCGGCTAGCGCAGATACTTGGACTTGTTCAAGTATCGTTATATAAATGGAGGGTTTCCTTCATTTTATGAAGTAAAATTAAGGATAATAATTATGATTTTAGATTGCGCTATTATAGGTGGCGGTCCGGCAGGACTCACTGCTGGACTTTACACAACACGCGGCGGCCTAGAGAATGTGGTTATGTTTGAAAAAGGTATGCCGGGCGGACAAATCACCTCAAGCAGTGAAATAGAAAATTATCCCGGTGTTACAGGCGAGATAAGCGGTATGGATTTGATGATGCCATGGCCTGCCCAGTGTCAAAAATTTGGTCTTAAGCATGATATGAGTGAAGTAAAACGCGTCAGCAAAGATGGCAATGTTTTTAAAATTTACAAAACAGACGGAACTATTGACGAAGCATATAGCGTTATTGTTTGTACCGGTTCATCGCCAAGACGCGCAGGTTTTAAAGGCGAAGCAGAATTAATAGGAAAAGGCGTCAGTACATGTGCGACATGTGACGGTTTTTTCTACAAAGGAAAAGAGGTGGCGGTTGTAGGCGGCGGCGACACGGCGCTTGAAGAGGCTCTTTACCTTGCTAAAATATGTTCGAAAGTTTATCTGATTCACAGAAGAGATAGTTTCCGCTCAGCACCAAATACGGTTGCTAGAGTAAAAAGAACTGCAAATATTGAACTTATATTAAACTCATCACCAACTGAAGTATATGGCGACAACATGGGTGTTACAGGGCTGCTTGTAAAAAATAGCAGCGGAGAAATTCGCGACATTAAAGTTCCCGGTGTTTTTACATTTGTCGGAAATGATGTAAACAACCAGACTCTAATTCAAGAAGATGGAAGTTTTTTATGTGATGTAAACAAAGCCGGTGAGGTAATAGTTGATATAAGTATGAGAACATCTACTAAAGGGCTTTTTGCGGCAGGTGATATGCGAATCGCTGCTCCAAAACAGGTAATCAGTGCTGCCGGAGATGGTGCCGTTGCGGCGCTGCAAGCCATATCTTATGTAGATGAATTATTAAACCATTAAGGAAAACATGATGATAAAAGTTGGGGTATTTGGAGCAAATGGAAGAGTTGGTAAATTACTTATTGATGATTTAAAAGTAACAAACGGTATGAGTCTAAGTTCGGTTTTTGTAAGAAATTCACTAAATTTTTCAATAGACCCTTCGGTGCTAGTAACCAAAGACATAAAAACATTCCTTGATGCCTGTGATATTGTCGTAGATTTTTCACTTCCTGAGGCATGCGAAGCCCTTCTTGAGGGTGCGATGCAAACTCCAAAACCTTTAGTTATAGGGACAACAGGATTGAGTGCTCATCAGCTAAATCTTTTAAAGCAAGCGAGTGAGAGTATGCCTATTCTTTACGCTACAAATATGTCTTTGGGAGTTGCACTTTTAAACAAACTTGTATACCAAGCCGCAGCTGCTCTTGAGGGCTTTGATATAGAGATAGTAGAGATGCACCATAGACATAAAAAAGACGCTCCAAGCGGAACAGCTCTCACCTTAGGTGAATCGTGTGCACGCGGACGCGGATTAGATTTGGACAAAGTTCGCGTAAGCGGCAGAGACGGCAACATCGGAGAGAGAAGTCAAGATGAAATCGCTGTTATGGCGCTTCGCGGCGGGGATATTGTTGGGCGTCATACTGTCGGTTTTTACAATGACGGCGAATTTATAGAGTTAAATCACACGGCAACTTCTAGAAATACATTTAGCAAAGGTGCTTTGAGAGCAGCTTCGTGGCTGGCTGATAAAGAGGCTGGACTTTATTCTATAAGTGACTGTCTTGAAGTTTAAATCAACTTTATTTTAATTTGATTTTAGTATAATTCCACCAAATATTCTCGAGGAGAAAAATGTGCTAGAAGATGTTAATGAAAAGTGTGCGGTTGTAGGAATCTATGGTAATAAAGAGGCTTCTAGGCTAGCTTATTTTTCACTGCATGCACTTCAGCATCGCGGACAAGAAGCGGCCGGAATAAGCTCTTCTGACGGAACAAAACTTCAAACAATCAAAAAGCGCGGTTTGGTTATGCGCGTATTTGATGAGAAAAAACTTGAAACCCTAAAAGGTTCAAGCGCTATCGGTCATACTCGCTACTCGACTGCCGGAGATGACTCTATCCTCGATGCACAGCCGGTATTTGCAAGATATGATTTAGGCGAGATGGCAATTGTTCATAACGGAAATTTAACCAATGCGGAAGAGGTTCGCAACAAATTAATCCAAAAAGGTGCGATTTTCCAAACTTTTATGGATACTGAAAACCTTATACATCTTATAGCAAAGAGTGAAAAAGAGAAGTTACTTGACAGAATTATAGATGCTGTCCATAGAATAGAGGGTGCTTTTTCACTTGTATTTCTAAGCAGAACCAAGATGTTTGCTATGCGTGACCGTCATGGATTTCGTCCGCTTAGTTTAGGAAAACTTCCAGGCGGGGGTTATATAGTTGCCAGTGAGACATGTGCATTTGACCTTGTTGGAGCAGAGTTTATAAGAGATGTTGAACCGGGTGAGCTTTTAGTATTTGATGAAGACAAAGAGCCCGAGAGCATAAAAGTTTTTGAACCCACTCCAAAACACTGCATCTTCGAATATGTATATTTTGCAAGACCTGATTCAAAAGTATTTGGACAAAGCGTATATCAAAAAAGAAAAAATATGGGCATGGAGCTTGCACGCATAAAGCCTGTTGAAGCAGATATGGTTATCCCTGTTCCTGATGGCGGAGTTCCGGCTGCCATCGGCTACGCACAAGAGAGCGGTATTCCTTATGAGATGGGGATAATGAGAAATCATTATATCGGAAGAACTTTTATAGAGCCGACACAAGAGATGAGAGATTTAAAAGTTAAAATGAAGCTCTCTCCGATGACGGATATTATTAAAGGCAAAAGGATAATTGTTGTCGATGACTCAATAGTCCGCGGAACGACATCAAAAAGAATCGTTAGAATGCTAAAAGAGGCGGGAGCAAGCGAAGTTCACATGAGAGTTTCATCTCCTCCGACAACAGACCCATGCTACTACGGTGTTGATACTCCGGACAAAGATAAACTGATTGCTGCAAATATGAGCCTTGACGATATATGCAAGTTTATCGAAGCGGACTCATTGGCATACCTAGATGAAGCATCACTTCTTAGAAGCGTAAACGCTAAAGAAGACAACTACTGTACCGCTTGTTTTACAGGAAAATATATAGTTTAATGGAACAAATTTACACCTTTGGCAGCTACTTAAAAAATAAATTCGGCTGCAAAGTTTACAAAGTCGGCATAAACATATCCGGTTTTACATGCCCAAACATAGACGGAACGGTAGCCAAGGGCGGATGTACATTTTGTGAAAACGACTCTTTTAGCGCAAGTACCGGCCAGACGCAGGAGTTAAAAGGGTTTCATCTTAACCTAAAATCCAAAACAAATCCAAATTTAGACAAACAGCTGCAACAACTAGAATTTCAATTTAATGCTATAAGCAAGAGGCAACGCCAAGAGTATGGTGCTAAGAAGTTTTTAGTCTACTTCCAATCATTTACAAATACATATGCACCGTTTGAAACGCTAAAAGCTCTCTATGAGAAAGCTCTCTCATTCCCGGATGTTGTTGGGCTTAGTATCGGTACGCGCTCCGATAGCATAACCCAAGAGACACTGGAATATTTAGCAGAACTAAATCTCACAAAAGAGATATGGATTGAGTTTGGTATCCAATCAGTTTATGATGAAACATTAGAGAAAATCAACCGCGGACATAGCAGCGCAAATGTCAAAGAGTGGATATTAAAAGCAAAAGCAAAAGGCTTAAATGTATGTGGACATCTTATATTTGGTCTGCCCGATGAGAGCCAAGAGATGATGCTAGAAACTTCAAAACAGGCGTATGAGTGGGGAATTGACTCTGTAAAATATCATCCGCTCTATGTGGTAAAAAAAACGGCTCTTGCAAATGATTTTACAAAAGGAACTTTTGCTCCCATAACCGAGGATATTTATCTAGATGTACTAATTAAATCTATAATAATGAAGCCTCAAAGCGTATCTGTTCAAAGGGTTACGGCGGGGATAAATGATGGTTCTCTTTTGGCACCGGATTGGTGCAGAGACAAAAATAGCCAGATTAAAAAGATAAATATGGCCCTAAAACCTTTTGGACTTAAATATTAGTGTACATAAAGTTTTGAGAAGTGAGAAACGCTTCTAAAGTATGGCGGATAGTCCAAATAAACTATAAAATCTTGGCTTTGTTTAGGTTTTAAATTTTTAGCTACCACAAACTCTTCTGTTATCTGTTGAGGCTTTACACCGCTTGAAAAAAGACCGGTAAACCCGCTCGGCTTAAAAAACATACCAGATTTCACACTGCCTGTATCACTGCCGCCATTAACTAATTTTATCTCTAAAACAACCTCGCCAATCTCATAATCTCCCTCATTTCTGACCACACCGCTGTACATAATTTTTTCAGTACTTAAATTTCTTTTATTCTCTAGTCTGTAAAGTTTTGCTGTCTTTGTATATTTATCTACAACGACCATGCCAATACCGGCAATAATAATATATAGTACAAAAAACAGAAGAACTATCTGATATTTTTGTTTTGAATCTTCCTGTTTAACAACAAGCACGGCAAAACCTATAAAAATAAGCAATAAAACAGACAGAACTAAATAGTGCCAGTAATTAAATAGCGTAATCATTTACAATTAGCTCCTATAGAAACATTGTAATCACCAATATATGTAAAAGGCTCAATTATAAACTTGACTTCACGCTCTTGAGCTTTTAAAATATCATTCTCTATTATCGACATTTTAATAATCGGCTTAAGCTTCAGTAAATAATTTTTAATTTCATTACTGCTTACTTTATAAGCCGATGCAGTTATTTTACAACTTTTAAAATCTCTCTCTGAACTGTTTTTTAGAGTTCCGTAAACAACAACAGCCTTTGTAAATGATAATTTTTTTTGGCTGATAATAGTGGTTTCATTTTTAAAAAGATATTGATGCATTGCTATATAGCCAAAGATTGAGCCAGCAAAAAGAGTAATAAATGCAAATAGGATAATAAAGATTGCTAAAAGAGTTTTTCGACGAAAAATTACTCCTACTAAAACAAAAATAATAAAAAGAATTAATAAACTGCCAAATAAAATATAGTCGTAAATGATTAATTCATTTATAAATTTATTAATAATTCCCATTATTATCTAGTCTTCTCTTGAGTTTTTTTCAATAATTCCGCTCATATTAAATCTACGAGCCAACTCTTGTTTAACCCTATCAGGAGAGATATTTTTTGCAGCAAGTGCCACAAGAACATGATATGTCAAGTCTGCCGCTTCATAAATTATCTCATGTTCATCACTGTCTTTATATGCAAAACTAAACTCACCCGCCTCTTCTACAACTTTTTTTAAAATCGTATTTTCGCCTTTGCTTAAAAGTTTTGCCGTCCATGATGTTGACGGGTCTGCATTTTTTCGCTCTTGAATTGTGTGATAAAGAGTGTCAATAACCCCATAAAGCGCTTCGCTGCTAACTTCAACTTTGCTATTTATTTCACCTGATTCCAGCTCTGTAAAAAAACAAGAACGACGCCCGGTGTGGCATGCAACTCCTGTTTGTGTGACTTTTATTAGAAGTGTATCGTTGTCACAATCTATGTTGAAAGAGTGGATTTGTTGAATATGCCCGCTGCTCTCGCCTTTTTTCCAGATTCTCTGCTTAGAACGAGAAAAGTAGTGTGCAACTTTTGTAGTGAGGGAGAGGGAGAGCGCTTCTTTGTTCATATAAGCCATCATTAAAACTTCTTGGCTTGTGCTGTCTTGAACAATTACCGGCAAAAGGGAAATCTTTTGCCAGTCAATTCTATCTATTATCTCTTGCATTTTTTATTTACTCGGCAGTAGTTGTCGAAGTTCTTTGTTTCGCATCTTTCATATCAACCCAAATATTTGGAGTTGAGCCGCCGGGTGTTAAGAAAATTTTGGCATCTTTGTTCTCTTTAAGAGCATCATTAAATTTACCCTGAACATGAATTTGTTCAAGTTTTAAAAGGTCTGAAGTTAATGATTTTGAGATTAGATGATTTGCTTTTGATTTTGCATCTGCTTCAATAGTAACCGCATCTGCCAAACCTTGAGCCTCAATTCTAGCCTTTTCCGCAATACCTCTTGACTCTGCTGCTCGTCTAAGAGCTTCTTGCTCGGCTCGTTGTACATCCTGCTCAGCTTTTTGAACTTGTTGTTTTGCTATTTGAACATTTTCTATCTGCTCTTTTACTTTTGGAGGAAGCAAAATCTCACGAAGTTGAACTGACTGCAAATCAGCAGGAGCATTTTCTAAACTTGCCACACTCTTTCTTATTCCAACCTCTATATCAGCGGCTATGTTGTCTCTCATCTGCGGAAGAACTTCTGCATCATATTTACCGACAACATTACGAACTATATCTCTTACAACCGGATTTATAATTTTATCTTCCCAGCTAAAGCCCCAATTAGAGATAGTTTGAGCTGCGTATTGAGCATTTAATCTGTACTGAACAGTCAGCTCAATAGAAACAGGAAGTCCGCGTTTATCAAGAACAGTAATAGCGGGTTTTGCATTTATTCCCGATGCAACACTTCCGCCACCGGCTTCAACGCTAGATGCATAGTTAATTATACGAACTTTTGTATCCACTATGTAAACTTTTTGGATAACAGGAATAATAAAATGCAGTCCCGGAAGAAGAGCTTGGTCTGAATACTTTCCGTTAGTGCTTAAAATACCGCGTTCTCCCTCTTCAATAATTGTTAATGGCTTTGCTAAAATTAAAATAATTACCATTGCAATTAAAAAGTAGACAAGTCCGGCTTTTGAGCCGCCAAAATTGAAATCTATTTTTGGCATCTGAGGACCGCCTCCGCCTCCGCTTCCGCCGCTGTTTTCACCGGTTGATTTTTTTCCAAAACTGCTGTCTTCACTCTTTTTTTTGTTGAAATAGTCATTCATATCTGATGCCATTTTTATTCCTTGATTTCGTATTTTATTAATTAACATAAGTCAAATAGTGCTCATATTTTTTATCTCTGCCAAATACCACATCAAAATATTTACTTTGCAATATTTGAGTCATATCTCCGCGAGCGCCACACCCGATATCTCTGCCGTCAACATGACGAACAGGAGTTATTTCAGCAGCCGTTCCTGTTAAAAATGCTTCATCTGCAGTATAAACATCTTCTCTTGAAATACGGCGGCGTTCAACTTTTATGCCCATATCCGTAGCTATTTCAATTGTAGTTTTTTGAGTAATTGATTCTAGAGAGTTGTCATTTGGAGGAGTAATCAGCACACCGTTTTTTACCATGAAAAAGCTCGCACCGCTAGCCTCCGCAACATAACCCTGATCATCCAGCAGAAGTGCCTCTTCATATCCGCAATCAATAGCTTCATATTTTGCCATTTGAGAGTTTAAGTAGTTTGCAACTGCTTTTGCTTTACCCATATTTGAAGTGTTAGCAGGTCGTGTCATAGATACAATCTTAAGCTTTATACCTTTTTTCATACCCTCTTCACCAAGGTAAGCACCCCATTCCCACGCAGCTACGGCAGTCTCAACCGGAGCATGTTTATGGTAAACACCCATAACACCGTAACCCAAAAATGCAAAAGGGCGAAGATAGACATTATCGCCCTTAAAATCATTTCTTCTTACTAACTCTATTTGAGCTTTGTTCAACTCTTCAACAGAGTAAGGAATGTCCATAAGAGTCATTTTTGCAGACTCTTTTAATCTTTTAGTATGGTCATTCAGACGAAAAATTGCGTAACCTTTAGCCGTTTTATAAGCTTTAGTTCCCTCAATAACACCATTTCCATAGTGCAGCGTATGAGATAAAACATGCACTTTTGCATCATCCCATGCTTTAAACTCTCCATTCATCCAAATAAACTTGGCTGCGTCCATCTTATTCTCCAATAATTGTTACTTTAAAATTCTTGGTATTCTATCTAAAATGATGTTTATATTGCATTAACGGTTTGCTTTTGTTGCAAAAAGAGAGTTTCAAAATCATCGGCTTTTATAGGTTTTGAGAAATAATAACCCTGACACTGGTCACAGCCGATACTTTTTAAATATTCAACCTGTTCTTTGAGTTCTGCACCCTCAGCAACAACTTTCATCTTTAATGTTTGTCCCATTTTTACAATTGTTTCAATAAAAATGGAGCCACTTACACTGTCATAATCATCTATAAATGTTTTATCAATTTTTAAATTGTCTATTGGAAAACTTTTTAGATATGTGAGAGAAGAGTAACCCGTTCCAAAATCATCAAGTGAAATGGTTACGCCAAAATCATGAAGCTCTTGAAGTATCTGAAAATTTCTATCATTATGCTGGAAAAACATATACTCTGTAATCTCTATATCTATTTTGTTTGGCTCAACTCCATTCTCTTCTAGCAACCTCTTAAAATCAGTTACAAACCCTTCTGCTAAAAGCTGTTTTGCCGCTATATTTATAGAGATGACAATATCTATATTTTTTTTTCTCCAAACTTTATACTGTCTTATGGACTCTTGCGCTACCCACCATCCAAGTTTTACTACAAATCCGTTCTCTTCTGCAAGCCCAATAAAAGTATCAGGCAAAATCACGCCTTTTGTCGGGCTTATCCATCTAATCAATGCTTCAACACCCACGATTTTACCGCTTTTTAGACTAACTTTTGGCTGATAATAGAGCTGATACTCTTTATTTAAAAGCGCTTTTCTCATATTTTTATCAAGGGCAATGGTATCTTGAACCCTTTTATTGAGCTCCTCGGTAAAGAAGTGATACCTAGCGCGACCGCCTCTTTTGGCTTCATACATGGCAATATCCGAATTTTTCATAAGCGAGATTAAACTATCGCCGTCTTTTGGATAAAAAGCGATGCCGATACTGCTCTCAATATTTATAGAATGAGTGTGAATAAGCCATGTTTGAGCTATATGTTTTCGTATTCTATCTATTATCTTTATTAATTCAACAAGAGAGTTATAGTTTTCAACAATAATAACAAACTCATCCCCGCCAACCCGAGCTATAAAATCGTTAGCGCGTAAAGTCTTATTAACGGTAAAAGAGATTTTCTTCAAAAGTTCATCTCCGATATTGTGACCTAAAGAATCATTTACTGTTTTAAAATTATCAAGGTCTAAAAAAAGAAATGCAAACTCTTTATGCTCGCGTGACGAAGTTGCAATTAAACGCTCTACATACTCTTCTAACCCTTTACGATTAGCAAGAGAGCTAAGCAAATCTTTTCTTAGCATTTCAAAAAGTTCTTTCTTTTCATCTTCTAATCGTTTAAATGTTTTAACCATCGAGTGACGGATAGTCTCAAGCTCTTTTAAAGTAAAAGCTTTTGGCGTATCCTTATGGTTATATGCAAATTTATGAAGTCTCTGCAGAGGCTTTGAAATGTAATTATGTAAAAGAAACCAAATAAGAATAAAAATAAAGACAGGAGCAATGCCAAAATAGAGTAGAAATTTTGATGTATTTTCATTAAAATATAAAAATGTACTGTTTTTATCAAGCACAAACACTAACTTCAACGGGGTAATATTTTCACCCTCACGAAAGTTTACATCTCGCTCAATAACTTCAATCTTTTCTAGAGTGTCATATGCTGACAAATCATTACCTAAGCGCAAATTTGTAGGTATTATCTTATTTTGATGCGAATCGGTCGTTACCAATATCTCTTTGCCGTCATGTATGTAAATCGTCTTGATAAAATCATCATTAGAAATAATTCTATTAAACATGGGACGAATAGACGCTATATCTTCTAAGCTCACAAGATCTTCAGAAAGATGATAACTTGTCTCCAACAGTTGGTAGTTTACTGCTTTTAGTATCGCAGATGCCGTATTTTCTCGCTGGTCAAAATAGTAGTATGCAAATGAGAAAAAAGCTACATTAAAAAATATAACGATTATTAGAAATATAAACCTCTGTACGGTTAATAGAACTCTTTTTAACATATCAAAACCTTTACTAGCAAACAAGTTTGTTTGATTCTATCTCTGATTTTATTAATGTTTTATTAAAAGTAGTTTTTTAAATCTATAAAGCCCAAAAGGGCTCTATATTGTAGGGGCTGGGAGAAAAAAAAGGAGAAAAAATTGAACTAAGTTTAGAAGCTTACCATTTTACTTCAGTAGTAAACATGTAAACATCTTTTGATTCGCCGGTGTCGCCGCCGTTTGCTTTTTCTTCATTAATTAATTTTGCTGAACCGATAAAGCTCACATTTTTATTATATTTATATGCCAAAGCAGCAATTACTTTAGTGCCATCTGCTGAAACTGTTTTAACACCTGTTGTCATGGCAACTTTATCAATTTTATAATCATCATATCTTCCGATTATTGTCCAATCTTTAATTGGTCTTATTTCGGCATTTATTGAGAAAGCATCATACTCTTTGCCGTCAGTTATTATGCTATTTTTTGCCTCATCTTCAGCTGTAATATATTGTGCTGCAATCAAAAACAACGGCTGGTTATAAACTGCATGCAGACCATAAAACGAACGGTCATATTCACCTGCGCCATTAACAGCTACCGTATCATCTTTATGATTTTGTGAAATCAAACCAAAAGTTGAGATATGCGCATAACTATCTTTTGTACGGTCAGCTTTACCAACTTTAGTTCCGCTGCCTAAAAGATGCCCTGTCAAACGCCACTCTACTGATAAATCAGAACTATTTTCTTGGTTAGCTGCTGCCTTATCCGCATGGTAACCCTCACCGTTAAACATACCGATTTCAGAGCTGAAATTTTCCGTTTTAGTTTTAAAGTTTACCCCAAGGTCTGCAGAGTTTACAAGGTCAACACCCGCTTCAGTAGCAGTGCCCTTCTCTTCAATCATAACTTTATTGAATGAACGGTAGAACCAACCGTTATGCTCTTCGTAGTCAATCCATGGACGATGCGCGATACCAAACTCAACTCCGGTGTAAGGAAGTACACCGTCTATATAAAGGTAAGCATATTTAACAAATGCATTTGCATAGCTTGTTGATGAAGCCAGCTCTTTTGTTGTGTCTAGTGTTACACGCCAGTAGTCTTTATCGTTAAAAAAACCTTTTACTTGAAGGTAGTTTCTGCGAAGTTCAAAACCGGCAGAATTATTTGCATATTTAGCAGTATCGTTTCCAGAAGAAACTGTAGTATCAGGGTTAGCAGATGTGTAACCAAAATAGTGAGTACCACTAAACTCAAGACTTTTTGCTTTAGAAAAAACAGAACTCTCTTTGTTTTCAATAGCGATACGATCCGGTGCAGAAGTTGTAAAAACTTGACCCTTCTCATCTACATAAAACTGTTGTGAAGCAATTAAGCTTGTTGCGCTAACCGCTAAGGCAGCGATAGTCGATAAAACGATTTTTTTCATTTCTTATTCCCTTGTTTATTTGTTCGGGAATTATAAAATTATTAGGTTACGAAAAGATTACAAAAAAAAGATATTTATATAATAAAATTGAATATATCAGAAACGAAAAAAAGCCCTTGCAATGGGAGGTTGCAAGGGCTAGAAGGAGATTTTCTTAGGAGAGAAAATATATTGAGAATTAACGAGAATAGATGATTACTTTAAGTTGGCTGCCCAATACTCTCTAATCATCTTTTTAGTTTCCTCAGGAAGAGGAATATAGCCTAACTTTTTAGCCGCTTCGTCTCCGCCTTTAAATGCGTAATCAAAAAAAGCAGTTACTTTTTTGTTCATATCACCGCCTTCTCTAGGAAGAAGTATAAATGTAGCCGCAACGATTGGGTAAGATGTGTCACCTTGTTGTAGTGCCAAAACAGAATGAAAGTGCTTATCTTTTGTCCAAGTTGCATATTTTGCAGCAGCTTTGAAGTTCTCTTCAGTTGCTTTTACCCATTTACCGCTTGCAGTTTTTAAAACAGCCGCACTTAGGTTGTTTTTCTCTTTATAAGCATTTTCGATATACCCGATTGAGTATGGAGTCTGCTTAACTAAACTTGCAACACCCTCATTACCTTTTCCGCCGATTCCGGTAGCCCAGTCAATTGCTTTGCCTGTTCCAAAACTCTCTTTCCAGCTCTTAGAACTTTGTGTTAAGTAGTATGTAAAGTTAAAAGTTGTTCCTGAACCGTCTGAACGGTGAACAACAATAATTTTTTGATTTGGAAGAGCAAGACCTTGATTGTCTGCCGCGATAGCCTTATCATTCCACATTGTAATTTTTCCTGCAAAAATGTCTGCAACTACTTCATTACTAAGTTTTAGAGTCTCATCAGCAATTTTGTCAACATTAAATGCAACAACGATTGAACCGATAACCGCAGGAAACTGATATAAGTTATCTTTTGCAAGTTCTAAAGTGGTCAATGCCTCATCTGTTGCGCCAAAATCTACAGTTCTTTTAGCGATTTGCTTAACTCCTCCGCCTGAACCTATTGACTGGTAGTTAACAAGATTTTTAGTATCTTTTTTATAGTTAAATGCCCAATCATAATATAGTGGAGCCGGGAAAGATGCGCCCGCACCGTTGATTTTGTCAGATGCGAATGATGAACTTACCGAAGCTGCTGCAACAAGTGCAACTAAAGCTAATTTCTTTAACATTTGTTTTCCTTTTTGAATGTTTGGCGAAATTATAATTGCTTCTTATTACAAGATGATTACAAAATATTTTTCTTCATCGCCTGTATCTCATCTTGTGCATTTATAATTATATTTTTATCTACAACTATCTCATCAGAGCTAATTTTATTTGGATAGTCCACAAAATTTAAAATGTGTTTTATTATATTTATTCTGGCTTTTTTCTTGTTGTCGCTTTTAATGATTGTCCATGGTGCATATTTTGTGTTTGTAGCTTTTAACATTTTATATTTTGCCAAAGTGTACTCATCCCAAAGCTTCTGTGCCAGCTGATCAATCGGTGAGAGTTTGTACTGTTTTAGTGGATCATTCTCCCTGTTTTGAAGCCTTTTGGATTGCTCCTCTTTAGATATTGAAAAATAAAATTTAAAAATTTTTGTATCTTTATCTATTATCATCTTCTCAAACACGGGCGCATCATTTAAAAATTTTTGATACTCTTCATCACTGCAAAATCCCATAACCGGTTCAACCATCGCTCTGTTATACCAGCTTCTGTCAAAAAGCACTATCTCTCCCGCACTTGGCAAATGCTGAGTGTATCTTTGAAAATACCACTGCGTTATCTCTTGCTCGTTTGGTTTGGCAAGAGCTACAATTCTTGCACCCCTTGGATTTAAATGCTCTGTTATCCTCTTAATCGTTCCGCCCTTGCCTGCCGCATCACGACCCTCAAAAATCATAATAACTTTTAGCCCTTTTTCTTTTACATAATTTTGATATTTTAGAAGTTCAACTTGTAATTTTTCCAGCTCTTTTTCATAAATAACACTCTCTTCCTTGACCCATACTTGAATCTTGCCGTCTCTGTTTTCTTTTCTTCTGTCTCTATTTTCTGCTCTTTTTTCTTCCATAAAAAATCCTTTGTATAAGTATATAGACAATCCTCTTGAGGTAAACTTACAGCTTTTGTAACCGTTGTGTAATCTTTTTGTAATCAAAAAAACTATATAATTGCAAAATTTTTTAAAGGGATAGTCTGTGAGCAATATCATTGATAAAATTTTTGCCAACTCAACAAAATTTATAGCATTTGGCATACTGTTGCTTGTTGCTTGGATATTTACTGTACTTTTTGAGCACTCTTTGGAGTCCATAGAGGCATTTGGATTCAATTTTATCACTGAAGATAAATGGGCACCGAATTTAGAAAAATTTGGAGCCCTTCCGGCAATTTACGGTTCTGTCATATCAACATTTTTAGCAATGGTTTTAGCTGTTCCGCTTGCCATCGGTGTTGCTATATTTTTAAGTGAAATAGCCCATGCAAAATTAAAAGCTCCCGTTGGCGTATCAATAGAACTATTAGCCGCTATTCCATCTGTTATATACGGAATGTGGGGACTTTTTTACTTTGTTCCGATAGTCCGCGACATATTTGGCGGAATCGGCATCAGCATGTTGACGGCGGGTATCGTTCTCTCGATTATGATACTTCCGTTTATGGCGGCAGTCACCCGTGATGCGATGAACACAACTCCGGATATATTAAAAGAGTCTGCTTACGCGCTAGGCGGAACTAAATGGGATGTTGTTAAAGACATCATAATCCCTTACGCTAAAGCCGGAATTATCGGCTCATTCATTTTAGCACTCGGTCGTGCAATCGGTGAGACAATGGCTGTTACCTTTGTTATGGGCAATGTACATAAAATCTCAACCGATTTAACACAGCCCGCAACATCAATTCCCGTAACACTTGCAAATGAGTTTGCAGAGGCTGACAGCGGACTTTACTACTCATCTCTCTTTGAGCTGTCGCTTTTACTTCTGGTTATAAGCTTCACGATTATCTCAATAGCTAAATTTTACTTTTTGCGTAGAAAAAGGATTGGGCAATGACACACACTCAAAAAAGAATTATAATCAACAATATAGTAATGGCTCTCTCTACACTCTCTGCAGTCATCGGGATAAGTTTTTTAATTTGGATTTTAAGCGTGCTTGTCATAAACGGTATAGATGCTCTAAGTATGACTATATTTGCAAACGAAGGAGCTCCTCCGGGCAATGAAGACGGCGGACTAAAACATGCGCTTATCGGTCAGTTGATTTTAGTTACTTATGCAACACTTTTCGGGGTTCCGCTTGGTGTTTTAGCCGGAACATATTTAAGTGAGTATGGTCAAAAAGCAAAATTGGCAGAGACAATCCGTGATGTATCAGACATCATGATGTCAGCTCCGTCGATTGTAATAGGCGCTTTTGTTTATGCTATCGTTGTTGCGCCGACAGGGCATTTTAGCGGCTGGGCAGGCTCTATCGCACTTACGATAATCATGCTCCCTATTGTTTTAAGAACCACTGACGACATGTTGCAGTTGGTTCCATCAACTTTGCGTGAGGCAGCTTTTGCTCTTGGTGCGCCAAAATATAAAGTTATAACACAAGTTGTTTACCGCGGTGCAAAAGCAGGTATTTTAACCGGCATACTTCTTGCCGTAGCACGAGTTGCAGGAGAGACTGCTCCACTGCTCTTTACATCATTTAACGATAATTTTTTAAACACGGATATGAGCCAACCAATGGCATCACTCACCGTAACAATGTACAACTATGCAACAAGCCCATACGAAGATTGGCAAAAACTTGGCTGGGCAGCGGCATTTATTTTAAGTATGTTTATTCTGACTTTAAATATAATCGGACGACTATTTTTATTAAAAAGAAAAGGTAAATAATGGCAACTATTGTTGATATAACTGAAGAAAAAGCACTTAAAGTTAAAGACTTTGAGTTTATGTATGCCGGAGCTGATGCGCCAAGCGTAAAAAAACTCAATATGCCAATAGCAAAACACAGCATAACCGCTCTTATCGGACCATCAGGATGCGGCAAGACAACTCTTCTTAGAAGCTTTAACCGTATGCATGACCTCTATCCGGGAAATAAATACAGCGGCGAAATACTCTTTAAAGAGAGAAATATTTTAAACCCCAAAGAGGATTTAATCAAACTTAGAATTCAAATAGGAATGATTTTTCAAAAACCGACTGCTTTTCCTATGAGTATATTTGACAATGTAGCTTATGGACTTAGGCTTCAGGGGTTAAAAAACAAGACAGAGCTCCAAGGCAGAGTTGAAAAAGCGCTCCAAGATGCGGCAATTTGGAACGAAGTAAAAGATAGACTAAAACATGATGCAAACGGCTTATCCGGTGGGCAACAACAAAGACTTTGTATAGCAAGAGCCGTTGCGGTTGAGCCTGAGATTTTGCTATTTGACGAACCGACATCTGCACTCGACCCGATTTCTACTGCCGGAATCGAAGAGTTAATTGTTGAACTTAGAGAGAGAGTTTCGATAATTATCGTTACGCACAATATGCAACAAGCTGCTCGCGTAAGCGATTACACAGGGTTTATGTACTTAGGCGAATTGGTTGAACTAGGACGCACGGAAGAGATTTTCGTAACACCAAAAGAGAGACTCACGGAAGAGTACATTACAGGTAAATTCGGTTGATAAATAGAGTTATATTTACAAAATATATAAATTAAAGGAAGAAAAAATGGGATCAAAATATCATGAAAAAATTAACAAAATAAGAGACAAGTTATCACTTCTTCTAAGCGATATCATAGTAGCTGATGAGCTATCTTTAGAAGCGTTTAAACTCTCAGATGTGACTAAATTTAAAGAAGTTGAGACTATTCTTAGCAAAATTGGTATGAAAGGCGATGATATTGACAATGAAATTATCAAAACTTTTGCACTTTTTGGACCAGAAGCAAAAGAGCTCCGCTTTTTAATAGCTTACTTAAAAATGACAAATGAGCTTGTAAGCATCGGGGAAGGGGTAAAAAAATATGCCCGAAGAATGAGCGAACACACAAGAAGCGCATGCGACTTAGAATTTTTTAAACCAAGCATTTTACTACTGCACAAAAGCAGCATAAATGCCCTAAAACATATCTTAGAGTGTTTCAATATAAGTGATGAGTGTAACTATGAAGACACTTACAGAAAAGTACTTGTTGAAGAGAGCATGAACGATGACCTTTTTGCAGTTCTTGAAAAAGAGATACTAAACAGAATCATAGATGAAAAAGAGTTATCAATAGAGTATGTAAAAGTGTTGGGCAGCTTAAGAAAATTAGAGAGATCATGTGATAGATCTGTAAATATAGCTAACTTGATGATGTACGCAGAGCGAGGTGGAGATATTAAACTTTTTAAATAGTTGATTAAATTTTAATCAACTATTTTCGTTTTTTTTATCTAATTTAGATATACTATGCGCTATTAAATTTCAGGAGAAAATGAATGGGAAAGTTTGTAAATAACATAGAAGAATTTTTTGCTTTTTGTGAAGAAAATGATGTTCAATTCGTAGATTTAAGATTTACGGATTTAAAAGGTACATGGCACCATGTTACATACAGAGCAAGTGCTGTAAATAAGGATAACTTAGCAAACGGATTCCCATTTGACGGCTCTTCGATTGATAAATGGCAGCCGATTAATAAATCTGATATGCTTTTAAAAGCTGATGTTCCTACTGCATTTTTAGACCCTTTTACTGCTGATCCTACCATAATTATTTTTTGTGATGTTTACGACATTTACAAAGGTCAAATGTATGAAAAATGTCCTCGTTCAATCGCAAAAGCAACACTAAAACATGCTGAATCTTTAGGTATTGCAGACGCTGCATATTTTGGACCGGAAAATGAGTTTTTTATTTTTGATGATGTAAGATTTATCGACAACATGAATGAATCAGGTTACAAAATCGATACTGAAGAGGGCGAGTGGAACTCAAACACTAAGTATAAAGATGGCTACAACACAGGTCACCGCGGTGGCGTTAAGGGCGGTTACTTTCCGGTAGCTCCACTAGACACTATGGTAGACTTAAGAGCTGAAATGATGCAAGTTTTAGAGCAAGTTGGACTTGAAGTTATTTTGGGTCACCACGAAGTTGCTCAAGGTCAAGGCGAAATCGGTATCGTTTTCTCTGATATCATCGGTGCAGCCGACAATGTTCAAAAACTAAAATATGTAATAAAAATGGTTGCTCACCTAAACGGAAAAACTGCGACATTTATGCCAAAACCACTTTTTGGCGATAACGGAAACGGTATGCATGTTCACCAATCACTATGGAAAGACGGTAAAAACCTTTTCTACAAAGAGGGCAATTACGCTAATATCTCAGATATGGCTCTTCACTATATCGGCGGTATATTTCAGCATGCAAAAGCTGTTGCAGCACTTACTAACCCATCTACTAACTCATACAAAAGACTTATTCCGGGGTTTGAAGCTCCTTCAATTTTGACTTACTCTATGCAAAATCGTTCAGCATCTTGCCGTATCCCATACGGTGCAGGCGAAAAAGCTACTCGTATCGAGATGAGATTTCCAGACTCGACTTCTTGCCCATATCTTGCATTTGCCGTAATGATGATGGCTGGACTTGACGGTATCAAAAACAAAACTGTTCCGGTTGGTCCAATGGATGAGGATTTATTTGAACTGAGCCTAGATGAGATTCGTGAAAAAGGTATTCCTCAAATGCCTCATACTTTACGCGAAGCAACTGAAGCGCTTATCGCTGATAATGCTTTCTTAAAACCTGTATTTACTGATACCTTTATAGAAGACTATCAACACTATATGTTTGAGAGACAAATTTGGCCGGATGAGAGACGCCCGACAGCTTACGAGTTTAAAACAACATATAGTTGTTAGAAACGCAAAAGGAACAAAGTCCCTTTTTGCTACGCTAGCCGCTGTGGCACTAAAGCTAGCCTCTAACGAGGCAGAGTTAAAAAATTCGAAATATCCCGCTTTTGGCGGGATTTATTCAAAAATATTTCTTAAAAATCATACATCAAAAACAATCAACTAATCACAAATTCGCTATAATTCCGCAACGATAACAGTATGTAAGAGTGCGTTATTGAAATTCAAGTTATAAGGTTTATTATGAAAAATATTCCGCAAGGGAAGTATCGTCCCTACCCAAAAATAGATTTGCCAAATAGAAAATGGCCTTCTAAAACTATAACTTCGTCCCCTATATGGTGCAGTGTTGATTTGCGTGACGGCAATCAGGCACTTATAAACCCTATGGATATGAATAAAAAACTCTCCCTTTTCGCACTCTTACTAAAACTTGGATTTAAAGAGATAGAGGTTGGTTTTCCATCTGCCTCTAAAGTTGAATTTAACTTTTTACGCCGTCTTGTTGATGACAATCTTATTCCTGATGATGTCAGAGTTCAGGTTTTAGTTCAAGCAAGAGAACATCTTATTGCTAAAACTTTTGAGGCTCTTGATGGTGTTAAAAAAGCGACGGTTCATCTTTACAACTCAACTTCAACGGCTCAACGCAAAATGGTTTTTAAAAAATCAAAAGAGGAGATAATCGCTCTTGCTCTTGAAGGTGTTGATTTAGTTAAAAAATATGAAAAAAACTTTAGCGGGGAGATATATTTAGAGTATTCGCCTGAGAGTTTTACAGGAACAGAGCTTGAGTTTGCGGCAGAGATTTCAAATGCAGTGACGGCTAGATGGGGCATAAGTAACAACAGAAAAGTCATCATTAACCTGCCTGCAACAGTTGAAATGGCTACGCCGAATGTTTATGCCGACCAAATTGAGTGGATGAGCGAACATTTGCATAACAGAGAAAATGTCATTATTTCAACCCATACGCACAACGACAGAGGAACAAGTGTTGCGGCAACGGAACTTGCACTTTTAGCCGGCGCAGACAGAGTTGAGGGAACACTTTTGTGCAACGGAGAGAGAACAGGCAATGTCGATATCATCACGCTTGCTCTTAATATGACAACTCAAGGCATGGAGTCAAATCTTGACTTTAGCAATGTTAATGAAGTTTTGGATGTGGTTGAGAAATGCACTGAGATAGAGACGCATGTTCGTCATCCTTATGTCGGCGAGCTTGTTTATACTGCTTTTTCAGGCTCTCACCAAGATGCCATAAATAAAGGTTTGGCTTACAGAAAATCAAACAAAGAGGTCTTCTGGGAAGTTCCTTATCTTCCAATTGACCCAGAAGATGTTGGAAGAAGTTATGAAAGTATCATTCGTATCAATTCACAGTCCGGAAAAGGGGGTGTAGCTTATGTACTCGAAAAAAACTTTGGCTATCAATTGCCAAAAGCTATGCATCCTGAAGTCGGCAAGCTTGTTCAAGATGTCAGTGACAAAAAAGGTCAGGAGCTTAGCGCAGAAGAGCTCTTTGAGATTTTCAACGAGAACTATTTTAAAGTAAAAGAGCATATCTCATTGATTGATTTTACTCTTGCTTCCGTAAAAGGAGTATCGAAATGTACTTTAACCTATTTTTACGACGGCATTGAGACTGTAGCAAGCGGAGAGGGCAACGGACCTGTTGACGCTTGTAAAAATGCTTTGATGAAAAATTATAAAAACAGCTTTACCATCAACTCATACTATGAGCACTCTTACGGGCATTTAAGCTCCGCAAAAGCAATTGCATATATTGAGATACAAACCGAGGCCACACTCTCTTGTTTTGGAGTAGGCTCCGACAACGACATCGCAACTGCTTCCGTAAAAGCACTCTTTTGTGCGCTAAATAGAGCGTTTCATTAATTAGTCCGCTAAAGGAAGTGAATTCCTTTAGCTTCGCTAGCCGCTGTGGCACTGAAGCTTGACACATTTGATGCGTCAGAAAATTAGTCCGTTAACAAAAAAGCTTTTAATACTATACAAATCTCACAAAGCAAGCTTTGTGTAGCTTTAGTGGGGTGTATAACATTAATCAAAACGATAAGCTCCATTTAAAAAAGTAACTATTTTCTCCAAGCTCACTTTCACGCTTGCCGCCAACTATCTGTGCGCCAAGCGTGAAACTATTGTAGTCATTTAGCGTATAGCTCAAACTCGGCGAAATAAAGCGTGAATTTTTATCCCCAAAACTCTCTATATAAAGCAGTGAGGCATCCAAAAATAGATTTAAACTGTATGAAAGAGTAACTCCGCTGTAAAAATTTGAGTTTACAAGATTTGATAGAATATCCGAACGAAGATTAAGCACTACCTCCTCGTAAGTAAAATCTTTTGAACTGTAGAGTGTTTCAAATACCAGAGTAACCCCATTTTTAAAACCGTACTCTGCCCCTATGATTCCCTGAAAAAACTCTACTTCATACTCTTGGTTAAACTCATCCTCAAGGCTGCTTCTAATATATCCTGCTTCACTTCTAAGCTCAACTCCGGTCTCTGCTAGATTGCCCTCTATCTCATAACCAATCATCTTTGTTTTATCAGAATTTACGGCGTTGAGCCCGATATCTGCAAAACTGAGATAACCTTTGTATTGCCCCGCATATTTAAACTTTTTTTCTTTATTTTGGCTTGCTACAATGGTAATATGCGAAGTGTCGCTTAGGTGTCTTAGATAGGAGAGAGCGCTCACTCCATAAATCTCATCAGGCTCTATCGCATAGCTGTTTCTTGGGTTAAATATATTTGTAGGCGTCCATATCCGCCCCACTCCCATGGATATATTTTGCAGACCTGCTACAACCCTGTTTTTTGCATCCTCATATCCCACATAGGCTCTGTAAAGTTTTGCATAAACTGCACCCTTGCCGTAATCTTTGAAATTTGTCTGTGTCTCAAACGGAGTGTCTGAGCGTGAGTTTTTGAGATACTCAAATATATTTGAACTTGTGTAGCTATCTCCGTAATAATTAACTATGTCGCCGATTACGCTGCCGAAATATCTCTCTTGCTCATAATCCGCATAAAATCTGGCTCTGTTATAGTTATAAATATAACTTTTGTTTTCACTTTGAAGGCTTGAATCTCCCGTGACGGTAATATTTGTATTTGTAACCCTGTAATCTACATCGCCAGATAGAGACTCTGCAAAAAAAAGAAAAAGAAAAAATAGTTTTTTACTGCTTATAATCATCTATAATCGCACCGTCATTGAGTGTTATAACCCTTCTTACGCTCTTTAGTATAAGTTCATCATGAGAAGCAAAAAGGATGCTCACACCCTCTTTTTCATTCAGCTCTCTCATCATACTCATAAGTATTTGCGAGTTGTTGGAGTCAAGATTTGCAGTCGGCTCGTCAGCTAAGATGATTTTAGGTTTTGCGGCAACGGCACGCGCTACCGCCACTCTTTGCTGCTGCCCTCCGCTTAGCGTGTTTGGAAGTGATTTTAACTTATCTTCTATCTTTAAAAGCGTTGCAACCTCCAAAACTCTTCTTCTTATCTCCTCATCGCTAAAGCCGCGAAGCCTCATAATAAAACCGATATTCTCTTCAACGCTCAAAACCGGAATCAAGTTATATGCCTGAAAAACAAATCCCAACTCATTAAGCCTTAGCGTGGTACGCGCATCTTCATCCAATGAACTTATCTCTTTTTCATCAAGATATATTTTACCGCTCTCGCAGCTATCAAGCGCACCTATTACATTTAAAAGTGTTGTCTTTCCACAGCCGGATGCTCCGCTAAAGAGTGTAAACTCTCCCTCTTCTATGGTTAGAATTATATCGCGAAGTGCGTGAACCTCTCTTGGCTCGCCTCTGAAAAAGTACTTATTTACACCTTGGAGTTTTATCATTTGTCAGCCTTGATTACTTCGATTGGATTTAGTTTTTTTATTTTTCTAAGCGGAATAAGTATGCTAAAAAGCGATGCGGTTATAATTGAGGCAAAAGTGGTCGTAAAGTATGAGATTTTTATGGTGCCGTGTATAACAGATTCATAGCCCCACATCTCCAGTGCATCGGAAAATGAGCTTAAATCAATCCCTTTATTTTTAAGATATACCAATATAACCGCTCCCAAAACCGCCCCGCTTAAATATCCCATAAGCCCT
>Ga0209343_10000617_pt1 | contig 49604 bp, 38 predicted proteins | sample RifCSPlowO2_02_FD_184026 | JGI IMG/M metagenome (GOLD analysis project Ga0209343, IMG submission 184026) | Groundwater microbial communities from Rifle, Colorado - Rifle CSP2_plank lowO2_0.2 (SPAdes) (version 2) | ecosystem: Environmental > Aquatic > Deep subsurface > Groundwater | place...
GATATCAACGAACGCAGCCTGCATACCAGGAAGCACACGTACAACCTTGCCTTTATAAACATTCCCACTGAGGCCTCTATCCCTTGACCTTTCTAAATAAAATTCTACAAGCCTGCTGCCCTGCAAGAGCGCAACCCGCGCTTCATGGGGGTTGTAATTTATTATGATTTCATTTCCTGAACGTTTCATATAAGTTACCTGATTACACAGATTTAAAGACAGCTCTTTTCTCTATATGCATAATCTTTTGCCTTAGTTTGCGTAATTGTTTCGCCCCCCACTTTAGTCTTTAGTACCGGAATGAGACGGCTTTCATTATTAGATATACCAAGGAGATATGATAAAACCTCGTAAGGCCTCACATTCTCCTTTTCTCCTTTAACAATTGTCAGCTGTATAGTATTACTGTCTATGAGAGAGAGATTTTTAATAAGCGGTCTTATGTTTATAGTTTTTTGTTTTCCGTGTCTTTCTTTATGAACAATAATCGTATCTCTTGTCATAAGCTGGTCTATAAGCCCATTTAGCCACTTGCCATTTGTAGAAAAAAAAGGACTATTCTCCAAAAATGCCAGATAGGTTGCCTCTATAGCAGTTGGCACAGAATAAGGTTTCAGTGAAATTTGCTGTGCCTCTATAATCTTTATCCCACAGGGCAGAGCTTTATTCAATCTTTCACTGATTTCATCTGACCTAATGTATTCCAACAATTCCAAATCTACATCTTCTGCAATACTTTCTATCCCTACTGGAAGCGGCGCACTAAATATTATCTTAGGAAGCGGATGAAAACCTGAAGAATAGGCTATGGGTATTCCTGCCCTTCGTATTGCTCTGGAAAATACTGTTACAAGTTCAAGATGGCCGAGGTATTTCAAGCTATCTGTCTTGGAAAAGGTCAGCCGGATTTTATGAGTAGGCAGTAAGGGGTAGGCAGTAGGCAGCAAACTCTTTTGATTCTTACTGCTTACTGCATACTGCAGACTGCTTACATTCTTTATCACCTTATGGTCGCACACACCGCACACACTGCATTTATCTGTCTTGCAGTCAGGAGTTTCTTCCTTCCTCAGAGACCTTTCATATTCTTTATATAAGAATTCCTTATCTACCCTTGTATTAAGATGTTGCCAGGGAAATATCTCGTTTCGCTCCCTCCTTCTGTAAGTATAAAATTCAGGGTCAATTCCAGCATCTTTAAATATCTTTCCCCAGACATCAAACCTGAATTGTTCTCCCCAGCTATCAAAACGACAGTTAGCATCAAATGCTGTTTTTATAACACTTGAAAGTCTTCTGTCACCTCTGGAAAATACGCCCTCCAAAAAACTCATCCTCGTATCATGCCATTTAAAGTCAAGCCGCTTCTTTTTAAGCTCTTGTTTCAGGAACGATTGCCTCTCCAATGAATCTTCAAGCCTTATCTGAGGCTCCCACTGAAATGGTGTGTGTGGTTTTGGTATAAACTGAGACACGCTGACATTCACTGTAGGCCTGAACCTACCACTTTCCCCAGCCTCCTGAACCCTGCGGGAGAGTTCAACAATTCCCCTGATGTCGTCTAAAGTCTCTGTAGGGAGTCCTGTCATATAATATAGTTTTATTGCCCTCCATCCTGCTTCAAAGGCATTCCTGGCGGTTTCTATGAGCGCTTCTTCTTGAATGCCTTTATTTATCACATTTCTGAGCCTTTCGCTTCCTGCCTCAGGGGCCATGGTAAAGCCGGTCTTTCGCACCTTTTTTATCTCTTCAATAAGTCGTTGATTGAGCGTGCCGACACGTAAAGAAGGGAGGGATACAGCAATCTTTTTATCAGCAAACCTGTCCATGAAACCTATAAGAACATCTTCAATGCAAGAGTAGTCTCCTGCGCTCAGCGACAAAAATGAAACTTCATCATAGCCGGTATTCTTCAAGGCCTCTTCAATCCACATTGCTATCTTTTCCGGTGAACGCTCTCTGTTTGGCCTGTAAATCATCCCAGCCTGACAGAATCTGCATCCGCGTGTGCATCCCCTGTTTATCTCCACAGAAAGGTGGTCATGAACAATCTGTGGGAATGGCACTACAGGTCTTGTTGGCAGTGAGAGGGCATTAATGTCTGGCACCGTCCTCTTGTTGACGCATTCATAGTCCTTTACAAGCGGGATTATCTCCCTTATTCTCCCATCTGCATGATATTTCACATCAAAAAATGAAGGCACATACACGCCTTCAATCTTTGCCAATCTCTTGAACAAATCTTCTCTTTTTTTTCTGGTATTTTTCCATTCTATTACACAATCAGCTATCTCCAATATAACCTCTTCTCCATCGCCAAGGACAAATATGTCAAAGAAGTCTGCAATAGGTTCTGGATTGAACGCAATCGGGCCACCGCCGATTATCAGAGGACAGGTCTCATCCCTTTCATTGGCGTAGAGGGGTATATTGCCGAGATTCAGGATATTGAGTATATTTGTATAGGAAAGCTCATACTGGATGGAAAAACCCAATACATCTAACTTGTTCAGGGGTATGCCTGATTCAAGGGTTGTGAGGAGGCTTTGCCTTTCCCTCAAAAGCATTTCCATATCAACCCATGGTGAGAATACCCTTTCGCATGCAATATCAGGCCTGCTGTTCAGTATCTGATAGAGAATCTGCATGCCAAGGTGGCTCATCCCGACCTCATAGACATCAGGAAAGGCAAGACCAAATTTTAATCTGACATTTGAAAGGTCTTTTTTTATGGAATTTATTTCGCCGCCTATGTATCTGCTGGGTCTTGAAACAAGCGCAAGATAATCTTTTACCCCGTTAGAAGGTCTATACTTTGAAATTTCATTTTTTGGAAGATGTTGGGTTTTCATATCAGCACCTTCTAACGGGGTTTATATTAAATTCTGTCATAGACATTTTAGGTAGTTGCCACTGGAAAATGTGTGGCAACTGATTACACCCCGCTAAGCGGGGTTACACCGATTTTTAAAAGATTACACAGATTATTAACTCTTTGATTCTACAATATCTTTAATCGGTGTTATCTGATTGTAATCTGTGCAATCAAGTTCATGATGAATTTTTCAGCATGAACTAAGTGAAGATAAATTAACACAACAGATGAATGAATACAATTCCTAATTATTTTCCCCCAAAAATCAATGTCTGTTTTTCAGTAGTGTCCGGTTAAATTAAAAAAGTTGAATCCCTTGAAACAACCTGATTCTACGGCATCAAGTCGAATCCGTCATTCCCGCAAAGCTTGTCCCAGCATGTTTTAAGCAGGGAGCGGGAATCCAGGTGGTTTCCGGCACCTTTTAAAGACACTGGATTCCCGATAAAGGCCTCGGGAATGACGTTTATGACAATTTTCATGGCTTTTTCAGCGTATTCAGGTTGCAAACTATGTTGTTTTAACCGGACATTACTGTCTGTTTTTGGGTATATTTCTTTGATAGCCAACTTATTGAGATTGTGTTAAGATTTGGCAAAAAAACATGATGTTTGCTGTAAGAAGCTTTTAAAAAGCAGATTTATTTTTATAAAAGGAGGCTGGAAGATGAGGCTAAAATCATTCATTTTAAAAATAACTCTATTTTTTGCGGCATTTGTTGTTATTTTTTGTATACCTTATCTTGCTGCAGAAGAGAGTGAGTTCAGGAGGCAATTCATTGAAAATTATAAGAAAGATAGTTTTTATGCCCAGAGTGGCCTTGTAAAGAAGAATAAAGACACAATAGTCTCTGAAATTGATGCTTTGATAAATGAGGCAATGATGCCTGAAAAGAATTTTCAGGAGAGGATGTATCTGCTGGATATCGCAAACTCGATGGCTTCAATGAATATACACTGGAATAATGGCAGTGAGGATGTCCTTAACAGGGTTGAGAAACTACAGAAACAGGAGTTTGAGAAAGAAAAGAAAAAGACCGAAGAGATCGAAAGGTTAAAAGAGGCGGAAAAGGTGCCTGGCAATTTCATCCTATCAACCTATAAGGATGAGATGGCTAAACATGGGCTAAGCCCTGTAATCTATCCGCATTGGATACATAGGTCATTCTTCAGATGTAAGGTATGTCATGAGCCTATTTTTATTATGAAACGCGGCTCAAACAATATCACGAGGACAAGTATCTTGGAAGGTAAACACTGCGGCGCATGCCATAACGGCAAGATATCTTTTGATGCAAATGCCCAGGAAAACTGCACAAGATGTCATCTCTTTGGCAAACCCGAATCAAACCCTCTGATGGATTTGAGCTATTATAACCATGATAAGTTTAAAGAGATTGCATCCCGAATAGGCTCTGAATGGAATCCAGAAAAACTGCCTGGCGGCAAACTGCCACTTGATAAACTCGGATTTATCAACTGGGTTGAGCTTGATAAGATAAAGGCATTTAATCCCCGAAGCGCACTTGACGGGACTCCGGATACAGAGGGGGTAAGAGATACATCCATACTTTTTGAAACATCTGTTACTTTTTTAAATAATGTCCTTTTCAGCCACAGGATACATTCTACATGGGTCAGATGCTCCTTGTGCCACCCTGACATCTTTAAGCCAGAACTTGGGGCAAATAAGGTTAAGATGATTGAAATGAAAGATGGCAAGAGCTGCGGGCGATGTCATGGTAGAGTTGCCTTTACATATTCAAATTGCCTTAGATGTCACAATCAGCCAAGAGAGAATATACCACAGGGAGCGCTTATTAATCGCGCAGGAAGTTCTGCGCCTGCACAATAAAATGATAAGGGAGGTCTTTACATCTCACAAATCTTTGGAAATACCACTGGCCTAAAAGCCAATCAGCTCAGAAGAGTTCAGCTAATATACCGGCGCCGCATTCCGCGGGGTCTGCTTATCACGTCTGAGTTTGGCAGATACCTTACAGAGCTTTCTAAGGAAATAGGAAGGCAGATAGGGATTATTGTAAACAGACAAGGTGTTGTTATCTCTGCCATTGTTGGCGATGAGAAAGAAATAGTCATACCCGTGCTTTCAGATTATCCCATTGGCAGAAAAAGTCTGAGGGGAGTCCACTGCATACACACCCACCTTAAGAATGAACCATTAAGCCAGGATGACCTGACAGACCTTGCTTTGCTTAGATTGGATATGATGGCATCTATCGGTGTTCTTGAAGATGGCTTGCCGGGCAATATCTATATGTCCCATCTACTGCCATTAAATCCAGAAGGCAGAACCTTTGAGGCGCATACTCCGTTACCATTCCACAGACTGAATCTAAAGATGGATGAATTTATTAAGGCCCTGGAAGATGAAATGGGTAGGGCGATTGTCAGAGATATAAGAGATAAGCGAGAGAGGGCAATACTGGTCAGCATATCTACGAAGAATAAGGAAGAGCAATTAGAATCTATAGAAGAACTTAAGGAATTAGCCCGCACTGCAAAGGTTATTGTGTTGGATAGCATTATACAGAGACCAAAAGAACTTAACCCAAAATACCTCATGGGAAGTGGCAAGTTGAAGGAGCTGATTATAAATGCCCTGCAGAAAGAAGCCACTCTTATAATTTTTGACCAGGAGCTAACGCCAACCCAGATGCGTGAGATAGGAGAGGTTACTGAATTAAAGGTTATTGACAGGGCACAGCTTATACTTGATATCTTTGCTCAAAGGGCGCACAGTAGAGATGGCAAAGTACAGGTAGAGTTGGCACAGTTAAAATACCGTCTTTCAAGGCTGACAGGAAAGGGCACTGCCATGTCAAGGCTTGCAGGCGGTATTGGTGGAAGAGGGCCTGGAGAAACCAAGCTTGAGATTGACAGGCGCCGTGTGCAGGATAAGATTAGTCATCTCGAAAAACAGCTTCAACATTTAAGCCGTGGGAGATTAGAGAGGAGGCGGAGCCGAAGAGACAGCGGCATACCTATCATATCTATCGTTGGCTATACGAATGCGGGAAAATCTACGCTCCTGAATACCTTGACAAAGAGCGAAACAAAGGTTGAAGACCTTTTATTTGCAACACTTGATACTGCGTCAAGAAGATTGAGATTCCCAAGGGAGAGGGATGCAGTGATAACAGATACTGTTGGTTTTATACGGCATCTGCCAGAAGACCTGCTCAAGGCATTCAAGGCAACGTTTGAGGAGATGGAAGATGCGGATTTGCTCATACACCTGGTTGACATAAGCAATCCCAATTTTGAAAAGCAGATGAAGGTAGTTGAAGAGATATTGCGAGAGATAGGGCTTGATAGCATAGACATAATAGTCGTGTTCAATAAAGAAGATATGGTTGACCCTGAGATTGCAAAGAATCTTTGCAGAAGATACGATGCGATATCCATCTCTGCCCTCAATCCAGAGACACTGAATAAATTACTCAAGGTGTTGGAGCGGAGGCTGTGGCCTGAAGAAAATGAGGCAAGTGTGGAAAAAGTTATTGCGTAATCCGTTTGCTTTAGGAAGGAAATTTCCAAATCTTATATAAAAAAGAGTGGTTACTTTCCATTTATCACATCGCTGACTGCTCTTCTGAGTTCCTGAATGCTGTATGGTTTTGCAATAACGCCTTTGAAACCGTATGTTTCATAGTCAGCCATTATTGGGTCATTTGAATAGCCGCTGGAAACAATTGCCTTAACATGAGGGTCAATTTTGAGGAGCTCCTTAATAGCTTCCCTGCCGCCCATCCCGCCAGGAATAGTTAAATCTATTATAACTACGTCAAAAGACCCGTTGGTTTCCTTTGCTTTTCTGTACAATTCAATTGCCTCTTTGCCATCTCTGGCAAGTTCAACTTCGTATCCAATACTCTGTAGTATATTATATGTAAGCTCCAGGATCATCTTTTCATCATCCATTACTAAAATCTTTCTCTTCACTTTAGCAGCCCCTTCCCTTTCAACACCCTTTTTATCCGCAGTAATCTTCTGGGAGGCAGGAAGATATATATAAAAGGTTGTCCCAGCTCCTGGTTCAGAATCTACAGTTATTAAACCGTGATGTTTATAAATTATTGAGTACGCAGTTGTAAGTCCAAGGCCGGTTCTATTTTGTTTTGTAGTAAAATATGGGTCAAATATCTTACCGAACAGTTCTTTTGATATTCCAACCCCTTGGTCTATAATGAATATCCTTATATACTTACCTTCTTTTAGGAGTAAGGTATCCTTTGAGCCAATGACAATATTTTCTGCGCGTATTTTTATTACGCCACCCTGAGGCATGGCCTGTTCGGCATTTATAATCATATTGCTTATTGCCTGCTTTATCTGTCCTTCATCCACTTCTACATGCCAAAGGTCATCTGGCATTTTAAACTCACATTTTATTGAAGACCCACTTACTGCAAAAGAGGCAGTCTCCTTAATAAGGTCTCTTATAGAAATAAGTTCTTTAACAGGCGCCCCACCTTTGGCAAATGTAATTAATTGGTTGGTTAAATCCTTTGCCTTTAAGGATGCCTCTTCTGATTTTTCTAATATACTGTAAATCTTCTCATCCGGCTTTACTATTGTCTTGGCAAAGGAAATGTTGCCTATGATGCCTGTAAGCAAGTTGTTGAAATCATGCGCTATGCCGCCTGCAAGGATGCCCAGGGATTCAAGCTTTCCTGTCTTAAATAACTCATCTTCCATCCTTTTACGCTCAATTGCTGCAGCAAGTAGATTGGCAACCGCATGCAGAAAATGGGCGTCGTCTACAGTAAATTCCCTTTGCTGTCGTGCATGCACCCCCAACACCCCAAAGGGTCGCTTCCACCCTTCAATAACAACACTCATACCACTTATTACATTATGGTCAATAAGAAGCTTAGGCGCGCCAAATCGGGTTTCTGTCCGTAAGTCAGGGACAATTATTGGTCCATGGGAAATCAATGTGTAACCAGCCTGCGAATCAGTATCAGCGCCCACTATTGCGTGTCCAACAACCCCTTCCTTCCAGCCTACCCCAGTGCGCAGCAACAAACTTTTACTATCCGGGAGCAGTTCAAGAATCTTACAGTAGTCAACATTGAGGGTTTTAGCGAGCAAACTGACAATATCCTGCATCAATCTGTCCAAATCCACATCCTCCAATGCCCGTTGGCCAAGCTCTGCAACCACGGCCTGCTGACGCTCACGCACTCTGAGTTTTTCCTCGGCCAACTTGCGCTCGGTAATATCCCTCGCAATAGTCTGAAACCCTACTACCGCTCCCATATCATTATAGATATTTGTATTAATGTTTTCGGTGTATACAATGGTATTGTCTTTACGTATACACTTCCATCCTAAGACCTCCTCTGGAAATTTTTTTGTCTTTGCATAATGCTCCCAGAACTCAACAAACTGTAACTGCGAGTCAGGGTGTATAATTTTTATGCTTAATTCCGGATTAGCGACGAATTCTTCGGGAGTGTAGCCAAATATATCTAAGCAGGCAGGGCTTGCATAACTTATAGACTTATCATTCCTAACGCCAAAAATTGCATCTTTTGATAATAGAACTAAAGTTCTGTATTTCTCCTCACTCTCCCTAAGAGCCTCCTCTGCTTGCTTGTGCTCAACAAGTTCCAGATGCAAGCGCTCATTAATCTGCTTTAACTCCGCAGTCCGTTCTGCCACTATCGTCTCAAGCTCTCTGCTATGCGCCAATATTCTATCCTGCGCATCCTTCAAATCTTCAACCATTTTATTAAATGCATGAGCCAAACGGCCAGTCTCATCCTTAGATGTTGTCTCTATCTTAATATCCATTTTTCCTTTTGCAACATCATCTGTTGCTGCGCTTATCTTTGATATCGTTTCTGAAACATGGCGTGAAAAAAAGAACACTATGGCAATTGCAAAAAAACCAATGATGGCCGAAACAATGATTACCTCATTTCTTAACTTAGCAGCAGATGCAAAGGCAACCTTTGCTGGCACCTCCATAATTAATATCCAATCTTTGCCTTTAAAATCCAGATAGCCCTGTTCTTTGGCAAAAAAGAGGATTTCTGCCTCTCCTTGAAGATTAATATATTTGATATCTCCGCTCTTTACTCCTTTTACTATATAACTTTTTACTTCATCCCAATGATGTGTTGACTCTTTCAGCATACCTTTTTTATTATAATTTGAAAAAAGGATAAACCCCTCTTTATCCACCAAATCTATTTTAAAATCTCTTTTAACATCATAAATATCTGTTGGGTGCTTTATTATGTCATACAAATTCTCGAGAGGCACCCTTGATACAACAACACCGAAGGGAATTCTGTTCTTATCCTTAACAAGAGATGCAAAATGAAATACGACCTGATTCAGTGACTCAGATTGAGAAATCTCAACAACAATCTCCTTGCCTTGCGCAATACCTTTCCAATATTCTGAGAACGAGTGTTGTTTGCCTATATTTGCGCCATCTGTGTCTGCCATTCTTATTCTATCCAGATTAAACAATGACAATGAGGCGTATATCTTATAATTATTTTTGTACTCTATTAATCTCTCGGTAATCTGTCTCGGAGTGGAATTTCTGGAACTAATGATATGGTCTGAGGCTAATACCTTAATATCTGCATACCTCTCAAAAAGTATCCTGTCAATCTCCTCTAATGTATGCAATACCTGATTCCTTAGTTTATCTTTTATAATATTTTCTGATGTGCTTACATTCGAGGTATAGACAAGATAAGAAATAACTATCCCGCTGGCGAGGATAATGGTAGAAAATAATATGGTGAGCTTTGTAGAAAACCTCATTTTAACTGCCTGATATTAATTGAACCTCTAAAAAACTCTTTTCCAGTGCCAATGACTGTTAAAGGAGAATTTTTCAACAACTCCTTATGTTACCGACACTACCTCCTCATATGTGGTAATCCCTTCCATCATCTTTTTTATTGCACACTGCCGCAAGGAGAGCATGCCATCTGCCTTCGCAGCCTCCTGAACATCTGCCAATTCCACTTTCGGAGAGGAGAGCGCTGCCCTCATCCTGTCTGTAAAATCCAGGATTTCAAATATCCCGGCCCTTCCTTTGTAACCTGTCCCCCTGCACTCTACACATCCTTCGCCATATTGAACAGTGTATCCCTTTGGTCGTTTGGGAAGCCCTAAGTATTCAATCTCAGCGTCAGTGAGACTTCTGCTGGCCTTGCAGTGCTGGCATATCTTTCTTAATAATCTCTGCGCAACAATTCCAACAATCGTAGATGAAATCAAAAAGGCCGGAGTGCCAAGGTCCATAAGCCTTATTATAGAGCTCGGCGCATCATTTGTATGAAGCGTGGATAAAACCAGATGTCCTGTAAGCGCTGCCTGAATAGCTGCCTCTACAGTCTCTTTATCGCGTATCTCGCCTACCATTATGATGTCAGGGTCCTGTCTAAGAAATGTCCTCAGGGTATTGGCAAATGTAACGCCAATAGAAGGCTGAACACCCACCTGATTAAATTCCTCCATTATCATTTCTATTGGGTCTTCAATTGTAACAACATTTACCTCTGGAGAAGAAAGCATCTTTAAACTCGAATACAACGTAGTTGTTTTGCCGCTTCCTGTAGGGCCTGTTACAAGGATAACGCCATTGGGTCTCTTTATAAACGAACTGAATAACTGATATTCTCTGGGATAGAATCCAAGCTGGTCAAGGTCTTGAAAGAGTATCTCAGGGTCAAAAATCCTTATAACAACCTTTTCACCAAACGCAACTGGCATGGTTGACACCCTTAGTTCTATTTCCCTATTCTGATAATCTGTTTTTATGCGGCCGTCCTGCGGTTTTCTCTTTTCAGCGATATCCATTCTGGACAGCATCTTTATCCTTGAGATAACGGGAGGGTGAACAACCTTTGGAATAGTATGAATATAATGAAGAATCCCATCTATCCGTAATCTCACATAAGATTTATCTCTTTTCGGCTCGATGTGTATGTCGCTTGCCCTCTGGTCAAAGGCATACCTTAAAAGATACTCAACTGCGTTTACAACATGCTGGTCTCCTGCATCTATCTCTGCGTGGCCCTTGAGCTTTACATACTGCTCAAGATTGCTTATATCAACAGACTGCACCATATCCTTCTGTGCAGCCATAACTGATGTACGGAAGCCATAAAACTCCCTGACAATCTTCTGCACATCGCTCTTTGAGCTTAATACAAGCTTTATCTTAAGCCTTTTTGTGCGCGAAAGATTTTCTATAGCCTCATCAATGCTAAAGGGATCCGCAACCGCCAATGTCATGGTATCGCCCTCTTGCTCAAGCGCAATTATGGTGTATTTTTGAGCAAAAGGACGCGGAATAAGCGAGGTTACCAAATCCATATTGAGCTTAAGCGGGTCAAGCCTTCTATAGGGAATGCCTATTGCCTCAGCAATAGATAGGGTGATTGCTTCCTCTGTCAGAATCTTGCCACCGCCACCCGTTATTTCTAAATTAAATGAGGAGATAACCTCTGCAGGAGATACAGTATCTGGGTGATATGGCAACTTTGAAAAATGGGGGATATCCTGACGTTTTTGAAGGCGGGCCCTCTGAGCCTCGCCTTTTACAACAATATCTTTATACTGGTCATTTGAAATCAGGCCTTTTTTGAGGAGTATCTTTGATACTGATTCTATGGTGAGAGTCTGCTTTTGTGGGGTCATAAATTAAAGTAGGCAGTAGACAGTAAGCAGTAGACGGAAACCCTCACATCAAAACTTTTGGCGTGGGGGTAAAGATATTATGGTTTTTAAGCTCACAGCTTACTATCTTCCTCTTTCTCCTTAATGAGATTTTTCAAAAGCTCATTCGTCTTCTTTTGCTCCTCTATCGCCTCTCGTATCAAATCCTTTATACCAAAAACAGAAAATGGAACCACCATCCATATGGCTATAAGAACAAAAGCTAACAGTATAACTACTATCCCAAATGCGCCCATCATTGCTGGAAATATACTTCCTGTTCCCATTGTATCACCTCTTTAAATGCAGTAAGCAGCATGCAGTAGTCCCATTGCAAAAATGTTTTTGCTGCTTACTCCTTACTGCCTACTGCTTACTCATCACTTTTTGCCGCTCTGTTAATAAAGCCCTTATTTTCTCCTCAACCTTTTCAAAGGGGACCTTTTCCTGCTCTCCGCTCTCCATATCTTTGACCGTTATACTATGTGATGCCAACTCGTCATCGCCGAGGATAAGAACAATCTTTGCGCCAAGTTTATCTGCCCTTCTCATCTGAGACCTGATGCTTTTGCTACCATAATCCCTCTCAAGCCTGATGCCATTTGACCGCAATGTTTTCATCAACGGAATGGCAGCCTTTTCCGCCTTCTCTCCAAGCATAGCCATAAACACAAGCCCCTGCCCCATGCCCTCTGCCTCCTGCCGCTGTCCTTTTACCAGCATCACCAACCGCTCCATGCCTATTGCAAAACCAAAGCCCGGCACATCAGGTCCGCCGATGTCTTTGACAAGACCGTCATATCTGCCGCCTGCTGCAACAGCATTCTGAGAACCGAGTCCTTCAGCAGTTATCTCAAAGGTCGTCCTTACATAATAATCAAGGCCTCTTACCATCCTGGGGTTTAAATGAAAATCTATTTTATAAAGTGAAAGATGCTCCTTAACCTTTTCAAAGTGGGTTTTACATCCCTCGCATATTGAATCCAATAGGGAGGGGGCAAGGGATGTAAGTTCAATGCAGGTCTTGCTTTTGCAATCCAGTGCGCGCAAAGGGTTTATCTCAAATCTCCTCTGGCAGTCCTGACAAAGGCCGGGTTTTTTATCCTTTAAAAAGTTTATGAGTTTTTCTTTATAAAGAGGCCTGCACTCCTTACAACCGAGGGAATTAATATTTAAAATTACACCTTCAAGTTTCAGTCTTTGAAAAAGAGATACGAGCATTTCCAGAGTTTCCGCGTCTATCATTGGGTCATCTATCCCAAAGGCCTCTGCGCCTATCTGGTAAAATTGGCGGAAGCGCCCTTTTTGCGGCCTCTCATACCGGAACATGGGGCCGAGATAATAGAGTTTTGCCACAGGATCGCTGGCATATAATTTATGCTCTATGTATGCCCTGACAACAGGCGCAGTGCCTTCTGGCCTGAGCGTAATAGACTCGCCGCCCTTGTCCAGAAACGTATACATCTCCTTTTCAACAATATCGGTTGTTTCGCCTATGCTTCTGGAAAAAAGCCCGGTCCGTTCTACAAGAGGAACCCGTATCTCAGAAAAACCATAGGTTTCAAAAATCTCCCGCGCCTCTTTTTCAATATGCTGCCAGATTGAGGTCTCCGGCGGAAGTATGTCGTTAAAGCCTCGGATGGAATTGATCATTTTCTCTTTTTTATTGCCTCTTTTACCGCCTCTGCAATATCTTTGGGCATCAAGCCGTAATGAGCAAGGAGTTCCTCTGCAAGCCCTGACTGGCCAAACTTATCTTGAATACCAACCTTTTTAACAGGCACAGGGCACTCTTCAGCTACCGCACCTGCCACAGCCTCTCCAAGTCCGCCTATTATAGAATGCTCCTCAGCAGTTACAATAGCTCTGGTTTCTTTTGCTGCTTTAATAATTAAATCCCTGTCAATGGGCTTTATAGTTGACATATTGATAACTCGGATATGCAATCCTTCTTTCTTCAGCATTTCTGCGGCTTCAAGGGCATGGCTCACCATAAGGCCGTTTGCGATAATCGCTGCGTCTTTGCCGTCTCTCAGCACCACACCCTTGCCTATGGTAAACTTATAATCCTCCGGTAGGACAACCGGAGATTTTCCCCGCGCAACACGAACATAAACAGGGCCGTTGTATTTCACAATCTCTTGAATAACAGAACGGGTCTCAATACCGTCGCACGGCGCTATCACGGTCATATTGGGTATTACCCTCATAAGCGCAATATCTTCAATCGCCTGATGCGATCCCCCGTCTTCGCCCACGGTTATGCCGCTGTGGCTTGCGACTATCTTGACATTCAGCTTCGGATACGCAATGGACTGCCGAACCTGCTCCCATGCCCTGCCTGACGCGAATATGGCGAAGGTGGATGCAAATGGTATCTTCCCACAGGTAGAAAGCCCTGCGGCGGTGCCCATCATATCCGCCTCTGAAACACCCATGTTAAAAAACCTCTCAGGGAATTTCTTTGCAAACACGCCGGTCTTTGTCGAGCCTGATAAATCCGCATCCAGCACAACAATATCTTTGTAGCTTTCCCCAAGCTGTGCAAGGGTTTCTCCATATACATCACGGGTTGCAACAAGTTGTGTCATAAGTCCTCGTTGTTATAATTTTTTTCTATACAGAGCGCCTAACGGTTAGCTTTTTCTCTTTTATAACTTTTCTTTTTTTGCTTTTGATTTTCTTGTATTTCGCCGGACTTTCAAAAAGTGTCGGAATCTTTAATTGCTTACTATTTTCTACTTCAGGATAAGCGATGGAATTTAATCCTCCGTTTTTGAATTTGCCGGTGTATTCTCCATTTTCTTTTCGCTGCTTGAATGTTTTTGTTACAAAATGTTTTTGTAATTCCTCTTGTATAGTCTTTCTTTCGGAAGGACTGTTTTCAAGCCTTTTTTTTGCAAGTTCAATATATTCTGCTGAAACATCTATTCCAATAAATTTTTTATTCAAGAGTTTTGCCGCAACTAAAGTTGTTCCACTGCCGCAATATGGGTCTATTACAATGCCATCTTTTTCGTCTAAAATTGATGCTATCACTCTTGTTGGCAATTCTATGGGAAACGGCGCAGGATGCGGATTTGAACGTTCAGGCGGCAATCGCCAGATAGAAGTTAATAAGGCATGTTTTGATGAAAGTTCCTCGCCAATCAAATTATTTGCAACAGGTTTTTGCAGCCAAAAGACTCTTTCATCCACCTGCCAAAACCTCCACCCTCTTATATTTGCGGCAATCATTCTGTCCCAAATAATTTCCTGCCTGATATTCCATTTTGTTTTTGTAATCCATTCGTAAGGATGTAATAACTTTCCCTTTTCCCAACGAATCTTATGATTATAAAAAAGTGATCCACCCTCTTTAGTTATGCGATACAATTCATTCAATACCGCAATTTGCTCTTGCTGGTATGCAACCTCGCTTTTCTTGTCAGTGGCAGCATCATACAACACATTTTTTACCAACCAGCCTTTTTGTTTTTCACCTTTGTTGTATGGCGGGGAAGTAATACCCAAATCCACATGATTGGATTTTATCTTTTTTAGTATATCCAGCGAGTTGCCTCGTATAATATCGTTTACAGGGGTTATCATACTTGCATTACAGTTTATCTGTAAGAATCATTAACATCTTGTATGGTTTTGATGTTTGACAGGTCAAGATGTTCCACTAAATTCCTTTGATAATTTATCAGAATGCTCAACACAAATTCTTTTGTCTTGTCCGGCGGACAAACCACATCAAAGCCATACTTTTTTATTAAATTCTCAATCGGCACATTTTGGGTTGAGCGGCTTCCAGCTTTTCTATCTACCACCCGCTCTAACAAGTATTTTCCTAAATTTTTATGTTGTCCATACACAACAAACTGCAAATCACTCGCGCCTTTCCAAATAGCAACCGCTGTGAATAATCGTGGATCGCTGAATGCCTTTGCTTTTTCAATGTTAGTATCATTCCAAGTTCCACCTAACCGACTTGATGTGATTGAGCATTGTTTGATTTATAAAAAAGTTTCATTCTCGCTTTTCTTGGCATCAAAGCCATGTTTGTCAAAATTGAGCAAATCATAACCCAAATAATTTGCAACGATTGCATCTCTGATTGAATTTATGGTTGTATCTGTATCATAGATGTTAAATTTCTCTTGAAACTTTGACAGTTCTTGAAGCGATATGATTCCAAGAGTCCTAAATTCAGAAGGTATTGCTTGATAATTTCCTTTTTCAAATATGCCCATAAGGTTTTTACTTATAAATGCCATTTTTTGTCTTACTACGATTATCGTCTAAATTTGCTTGCAGACTAACACGATCTGTCGGTCTTTCATATATAACTTTCCCTTTGGCCAAAATCCTTTTAAAAAGATGTTCCCTCACATCATCCAAATCTACGAGATCAATCTCATCTTCTGCAGCCATAGAAACCTTGCTGTAATATTTAAAAAAATCTTTGGGCTTAATCCCGCTTACCGCAATGTCAATATCATGCGCCGATTCCACATCTTCAAGACATGAGCCAAACAGCAGTACCTTTTTAGCGCCAAATTCTTTGCTAATACTTGCAATTGCTGTTATTTCTTTTTCAAAGGTAGTTTTATTCATAGCTTTACCCAGCCACCCTCTCCGGCCAACCCTCCGCTGACATCCCCAATTCCTCAAGAGATTTCTTCAACTCCTCATCCGACGGCGGCACGCCGTGATACTGGTATTTGCCTTCAAATATTGAAACTCCCTTTCCCTTCACCGTCCTTGCAATAATCATGGTTGGCTTTCCTTTTATCGTCTCTGCATCGTCAAGCGCCCTGATTATCTGCCCCATATCGTGGCCGTCTATCATGAGAACATACCAGCCAAATGCCTTCCACTTTTCGCTCAATGGCTCAACATTCATTACGTCTGTTACAGCGCCGTCTATCTGAAAACCGTTAAAATCTACAATGGCGCAGAGATTGTCTAATTTATAATGGGCTGCGCTCATGGCAGCCTCCCAGACCTGGCCCTCTTCAACCTCGCCGTCGCCGAGAAGCGCATAGACCCGCGAAGGTTTTTTATCAAGCCTTAAAGCTAATGCCATTCCATTTGCCATAGAAAGCCCCTGTCCGAGCGAGCCGGTGCATACCTCAATCCCGGGCGTGCATTTCATATCAGGATGACCCTGAAGAATACTCCCCAATTTTCTCAAGGTAAGCAGTTCCTTTGGAGAAAAATATCCGCACCTCGCAAGCGCAGCATACTGAATCGGCGCTGCATGTCCTTTTGATAATATAAATCTGTCCCTATCCTCCCATTTTAGGTTTTGGGAATCATGTCTCATCTTGTAAAAATAAAGGGCTGTAACAATATCGGCGGCTGAGAGCGAGCCGCCTGTATGCCCTGATTTTGACTTATTGAGCATCATCAAAACATCCAGCCGCAACTGTTTTGCCCATTTCTTTAGATTTTCTATGTCTGGTTTTGTCATAACTTCACTTATTAAACTCTCCATTTTTATCCGTGCTTACTCCTTTTCACTGAGACTTAGATACTCCAAAATAATATCATCAAGGCTTTTTTCTTCAACCAATGGCCCGCCCTTTTTTTCTACTGCCCCCCGATTAAGACCTTCGGGGGCAAGCTTTTCTGCTGTCTTTAGTTGTTGAGGTTCAATCTTTTCTTCTTTCTTGTCAAATACGCCATTTTTCAGATTCTTCAGCATAGTGCCGTGCTGGTCACGCATAATCTCTTTTACAACTATATCAAGTTTATCGGACTTTATAATATCTGCATAGCTTGTCCTTTTAGAGGATATAATAATGCCTTCTTTAAATAAGAGTGTAGTTATTACAGGGTTTTTCCTGCCGCCATCTTCTGTCTGGACATGGTAACGTACTTCCTTATGCATTACATTTTCATTAAAACCTAATTGCATAGCTTCACCTTATCTTAAATTTTCTAACACACTGTTTTGATTTATTCAAGACTTATATGCCTCCGTAAAAAAATCAAAGTCTATTTTGGGGTGCCTTTTATTATAAATGGTAAAACTCGGCATGAAATTTTCGTTGACGCAATGAGAGGCTTTCTGATAACCTTCAAAAAGGCCGTGAGCCGTGACCGTGTTCCGTATCCGTGTATATTTTACGGTCACGGCCAACGGACACAGGAAACGGTATTTTTCTATGGAATCATTAGCCTCTATAATTCAGGACATAGCCATACTTGCAGTTCCGGTACTTTTAGCCGTAACCTTTCACGAGCTTGCGCATGGTTGGGTGGCGGATAAGCTTGGAGACCCCACGGCAAGGCTTTTGGGAAGGCTTACCTTAAATCCTATTAAGCACCTTGACCCCATCGGGACCCTTGTATTTTTTCTGACCCGAATGATTGGCTGGGCAAAACCTGTGCCGGTAAATCCTTTCAATTTTAAAGACCCGGTAAAGGGTATGATGTGGGTTGCCATAGCAGGACCTGCGACAAATCTTTTTCTGGCAGCAGTGAGCGCTGTTCTCTTTAAGGCGCTGTTTGCGTCAGGCATATTATTCGAGCCTTCTCTTTCATTCATTATGAAGCCGCTCTTTATGATGATTCAGGTGAGTGTTGTGATAAACATCGGCCTGGCTGTCTTTAATTTTATTCCCATCCCGCCCCTTGATGGAAGTAAAATCCTTATGGGCCTTTTATCCAGAGAGCAGGCAATGGTTTTTGCAAGATTTGAGCCGTATGGGTTCATAGTGTTGATTCTTTTAATTATGACAAATGTTGTTACTACAATTATTTCTCCTATCATTAGTTTAGCAGTGGGTTTGCTTCTTGGAGGCGGATTTTAATGACTATTAAGCGGGTCTTAAGCGGCATGAGGCCTTCCGGTAAGCTGCACCTCGGCCATTTCCACGGCGTTCTTGAAAATTGGCTCAAGCTGCAAAAAGAGCATGAATGTTTTTTCTTTGTGGCTGACTGGCATGCGCTTACCACCGAGTATAACAACCCTTCCGCTATTCAGGAGAATATCAAGGAGATGGTGATTGACTGGCTGTCTGTGGGGATACTGGGGACAGATTTGAAATCTGTCCCCAACTCAACCATATTTCTGCAATCCGCAATCAAAGAACATGCGGAACTGCATCTTCTCCTCTCCATGATAACACCGCTCTCGTGGCTGGAGAGAAATCCCACTTACAAGGAACAGGTGGACGAGGTAAAAGATAAGGATTTGCACACCTACGGATTTCTCGGGTATCCTGTTTTGCAGACCGCTGATATTATTATTTATAAGGCAAATATGGTGCCGGTAGGCATTGACCAGGCGCCGCATCTGGAGCTTTCCCGCGAGATTACCCGAAGATTTAATTTCCTTTACGGCGAAACATTTCCTGAGCCGCAAACGCTTTTGACGGAAACGCCGAAACTCCTCGGCACTGACGGCAGAAAGATGAGCAAGAGCTACAACAACGCCATATTTTTGTCGGACCCGCCTGATGTGATAGAAAAAAAGCTCCTGCCCATGTTCACAGACCCGGCGCGCCAGCGGAGGACGGACAAAGGAAATCCTGAGGTATGCCCGGTATATTTTCTGCATAAGATTTATTCCATTCCTGAAACCATCACGTGGGTTGAGCAGGGATGCAAGACCGCTGGCATCGGCTGCATAGAATGCAAAAAATCGCTCATCCCGTCTATCGTCAAAAAGCTTGAGCCAATTCAAAAGAAACGGGCAGAGATTGTAAAAAATCCTGACATCGTGAATGAAGCGCTGAACAAAGGAAATAAAAAAGCGTTAAAAATAGCGCAGGAGACTATGACCGGGGTGAGGAAGGCGTTGAAACTACAGTAGGCAGTACGCACTACCTGACTCGTTCCCAAGCTGGAGCTTGGGAACGAGATGAATGTTGCAAATCGAGACAAACATGATTGAGACAAACAAACTGTTAAATATAAAAGAAGCCAGCAAATGGGCAACGGGGCATCTGGGCAAGACAGTGACGACCTCAAATATTTCTTATCTTATTCAATACGGAAGAATAAAGAAGATCGGTAGCAACGGCACAACTCTGGTTTCCAAGCATGAGTTAATTAACTACTACAAATCTTACAACGGCCACAGAGAACTTTCATGGAAAGACCAGCTTGGCAAGGATTTGAACTGGGCTTTGTCTTTTGACCAATACAAAGAAGCCGAAACAACAAAACACGTTCACCGGCTCCATCCCTACAAAGGAAAATTCATCCCGCAGTTGGTTGAATATTTTCTTGATAGCCATACCGATAACTTTAAAAAACAGATTTATTTCAAAAAAGGGGACATCGTTCTTGATCCGTTTTCCGGCAGCGGAACCACATTGGTTCAGTCTTGTGAACTCGGGATGCACGGCATTGGGATAGATGTTTCAGCGTTTAATTCTTTAATCGGAAATTGCAAGGTAGCCAGATACGACATGGCTGATATTCAAAATCAAATCAACCGAATCAGCAAAGCCTTCAAAGAGTTTCTTTCAGACTCGCACACGCTTGAGTTTGAGGGGAAACTGCTGAAGGAGCTTTACCGGTTCAACAACAAATATTTTCCGGTTCCCGATTATAAATACAAAGTGAAAAGAGGAGAAATCAACGAAGACAAATACGGCGCAGAAAAAGAAAAGGAATTTCTTCCTGTCTTCAATAAACTCGTTAAAGAATACAATATCAAATTGCGGCAAGACAAGGCAGACTCCTTTCTTGACAAGTGGTATTCACAACACATCAGGGAAGAACTTGAATTTGTATTCGATGAAATAAAAAAGATTGAAAACAGAGACACAAAGAAAATCATCAGCATTATTTTAAGCAGAACGATTCGCTCCTGCCGTGCCACAACCCACGCGGATTTGGCGACGCTCAAAGAACCGGTAACCGCAACTTATTATTGCGCTAAACACGGAAAGATTTGCAAGCCGCTTTTCTCAATTCCCAAGTGGTGGGAGACCTATTCTCAAGACACTGTGAAAAGGCTTATGCAGTTTGACAAGCTGCGCACACGGACTTATCAGGCTTGCTTGACCGGCGACAGCCGCGCCATTGACATTTTCAAAGAACTTGAAAAGAAAAATTCTCCATTTGCAGCATTGGCAAAGAAGAAAAAAATCAAAGGTATTTTTTCCTCTCCGCCTTATGTCGGACTTATTAATTATCACGAACAGCACGCTTACGCTTACGACCTTTTCGGTTTTAAACGACAAGACGATTTGGAAATCGGCCCGCTTTTTAAAGGGCAGGGCAAGGGAGCAAAAGAAAGTTATATTGCGGGAATCGCCGATGTGCTGAATAATTGCAAAAGGTTTTTAGCTGATGATTATGATATTTTTCTTGTCGCCAACGATAAATATAATATGTATCCTGCTATTGCAGAAAAGGCAGGAATGAAAATAGTCAATCAATTTAAACGCCCCGTGCTTAACCGCACAGAGAAAGATAAAGGGGCGTATGCGGAAATAATTTTCCATTTAAGAACAAAGTAATTATGCCACTATCACAAGATAAAATTGAAAAAATATCTTTTCAAATCATCAAGGTTCTTTTTACGCGGTTTGAAAGTTTTCCTGAAGATGCTTCAAGCAACAGAAATGCTCCCTTTCACACTGCATTCTTAAATGCCTTTGCAGACAAGTTTCAAGGTAAAGTTTCCGATGTTCCGTTTTTTGTCAGTTTAAGCAGTTGGCTGCAAGGATTGAACACCACATTAGGGCAAACATTCTTTGAGAATGTTGCTCATATTTTAAGCGATGGCGAGAAAAGAGAATACACCTCTAAAAAGCTGGGCAATCTTTCCATTGATAAAAAGCAAAAGGAAAATGCAAATACCATCATAACCGATTTAAGCACAGCGAAAAATATCCCGCATCTTGATAACGAGAATCGGAAGCTATTCATACATGATAACACCGAACCGGTGAGCGCTCTGGATTTTTCAGCAGATGTTTTTATAGATGATGGAACTCAAGTAACTGCTATTGAATTGAAATCAGTAAGACCAAACTCCGGAGAGATGCGCGGTGAAAAGCAGAAAATTTTAGAAGGAAAAGCTGCGCTGTTCAAAAAGTTTCCGGGTAAAACGGTTCGGTTTTATATCGGTTTCCCATTTGATCCTACACATGAAGCATCTGCGACCGGTTATGACAAAGCAAGATTTCTCAGTTCAATTATCAATATGAACAAATACTTTGCCGGCAGCGAGGTTTTACTGGCAAGCGAACTGTGGAATTTTTTATCAGGCGAAACCGCAACAATGGAACAATTGCTGCAACTCATTAACACGATTGCAACCACTGAGTTTTTAACCAAATACGATTTTCTCAACAACCATCAGAACAAACAGCAAAACCTTAAACTCTACAAACAAAGATTGGCAGAATGGAACCTTCATTCCGAGATTGAGTTGATAAACAACGAGGCAACAATAAAAGCTAAAACAGGAACAGATAAAAAGTTGGCGAGAATATTTAACCAACTTGTATTTAAAGACGGCGTGTATAATATAGACAGATTTAAGGCATTAAACGAAATTATCTGATCCGCGCCGTGTTCCGTGCCCATAAAGACAAGAATCATCTTTCACGGTTGACTTGTTCCCAAACTGGAGATTAGGCATTAGATGATAAGGTGATTCAATGTTAAGAAAATTTATTGCTGGCTACCGTTTGAGATTTACGATATGAAGGAATGGCAATGAGCAAAAAGGTAGTTAAAAACTGGCTTGCCCTTGCAGAGTATGACTTTGAAACGGCAAAGGCGATGATGAAAAGCGGAAGATACCTGTATGTTGCCTTCACCTGCCAACAGACGATAGAGAAGGCATTAAAGGCTTTGTATGTGAAAGAGAAAGAAGAAACCCCGCCGTATACGCATAATCTTATAAGACTTGCAGAAGAATTATCCATTGGTAAACAGATAGACGAAGAAACAAACAGATTTTTAGAGAGATTGAATTCTTATTATATTCAGTCAAGATATACAGAGGAAATATATCAAATATCAAAATCCCTTGATAAAAAGAGCGCACAGGAGATTTTATCCAAAACAGGAGAGTTGTTTAAATGGCTAAAAAAACATGTGTAATAGAGGAAGACACTATTAAAAAAGAGATATCCGTTTTCTATAACTTGATAAAAGACGCTTATCCGGTAAAGAAGATGATCCTGTACGGTTCTTATGCAAAAGGAGTTGCAACAAAGGACAGCGATATAGATGTTGGAGTTATCATTGATTTGCCTGACAGTGTAAACAAAGTGGAAATAACGGCAAATCTGTTTCATATCGCCAGAAAGATTGATACCCATATTGAACCTCTGTGCATTTTATGGAGCGAATACAAAAATTTTGAGCGCGGCAGTATTCTTTCGGAAATAGTTAAAACCGGAATTGAGGTGGTTTAACTTTATCTACTGTTATGTCCTACAAAGTCAAACTTGAAATATTTGAAGGCCCTCTTGACCTTCTCCTCCACCTCATAAAACAAAATGAGGTGGATATCTATGATATTCCCATTTCCATTATTACAGCGCAGTATCTGGAATATGTAGAGATGATGAAGACCCTCAACCTTGAGGTGGCAGGGGAATTCCTGCTCATGGCAGCCACTCTCATCCACATCAAGTCAAAGATGCTTCTGCCTTTTTCAGAGGAGGCGGGTGAGGAAAAAGAGGAGGGCGGCGACCCGCGGCAGGAGCTTATCAGGAGACTGCTTGAATATCAGAAGTATAAAGAGGCTTCGGCCCAATTGGAACAAATGATGATTCTCGGCAGAGATACATTTACCAAAGGCCAGATGCCTGCTGGGGACAGATTTCAAATCTGTCCCCAAGAAGAAGGGGGATTGGTAAATTTATCCCTCTTTGATTTGCTGGAGGCATTAAAAGATGTCTTGGCAAAGGCGCCGAAGACTATCGGTTTTGACATAGCATTAGAACATATCACCATCGCAGACAGGATAAATTTTATCATGGAGCTTTTGAGCAAGGAAAAGAGCATAACATTTTTCTCCCTGTTTCCTTCAAGCAGCAGCAGGGCTATGATAGTTACAACGTTCCTTGCAATGCTTGAACTTACCAAGATGAAGGTGATAAGAATTTACCAGTCCGAGCAGGATGGGGTGATACGGCTTTATGTGCCGGAAAGCAGTTCGGAGTTGGGAGTTCAGGATTCGGAGATAGTAAGTCAGGAGTAAGAGGGCGGTAAAATGAAAACAACCGGCAGAATTACAAGGTCTTATAAGAAACATTTTATAAAAAAGAAACAACCTGTAGTCAAGGAATCCCCTGTTCTCTATAGACCAATTGAAACGTCATTTCAAGATTTGCTGAATAATATAATACAGGGAGATAATCTTGAGATATTAAAATTGATTCCCGACAATACAGTAAATTTGATCATCACTTCCCCTCCCTATTTTAAACAAAGAGATTACGGCGGCGGCATCGGGAATGAAAAAACCGTTGAGGAATATATTGATAATCTGCTGAAGGTTTTCTCGGAGTGCGTTCGTATTTTAAAGGATGACGGAAGTATCGTATTCAATCTGGGCGATAAATATTTGGAAGGAAGCCTTCAATTGATTCCATATCGATTTGCCGTTGCGTCTTTAAAATCATTTCCGGTCAAACTGGTGAACAGCATCACTTGGGTAAAATCCAATCCTACACCAAGACAATATCAGAGAAGACTTGTGAGCAGCGCCGAACCATTTTTTCATTTTATAAAAAACGACAACTACTGTTATAACTTTGCCGACTACATGAGTAATAACGGATTGAAAAGCAAACGAACCGCAGGCAATAACATCGGAAAAAAATATTTTGAGCTCATAGAAACCTCTGCTCTAACACTGGAGCAAAAGAAGATGGCCCTCTGCGAATTGCAGGAAATAATAGAGGCGGTTAAATCCAGGAAAATAGAGAGCTTCCGCATGAAGATAAAGGGCATTCATTCCGAGCCGTTTGGCGGGCAAGACGGGGGCAGAAAATATCAGCTCATGAGAAAAGGTTTCACAATCATAAAAATTAAAGGCGAACCGATAAAAAGGGATGTGATAGAGTGCGCGGTAGAAACAATAAAAGGATGCAAACACCCCGCCATCTATCCGCTGTCTATTATTAAAGAACTCATAAAACTCCTTTCCTTGCCCGGCAATATTGTATTGGATCCGTTCATGGGAAGTGGCACCACGGCGGCGGCGGCCAAAGAACTGGACAGAAGGTATATCGGCATTGAAAGCAATGAGGAATATTGCAAATATGCGCAAGAGCGGATTAAAAATATCGGGATAGGGAAACCGCTGGAGCTTTTCAGGTGAGAGAAATGACTGCCGATAAAAAGAAAACGCATAGAGATATTCTTCAGGAAATTTACCGAAAGGCATTGACCATAGTCAATGACGCTGTTGTCCGGCATTTGTTTGATGAGTTTGGGACTGAAGAGAAAAAATATTTACAGACGGTAATAGATAATTTTGAAAAAGGCAAAGGAGTTTTAACGGTTCTCATAACAAGCCTCGTTCATAAGCTGCACAATCCCGCGCAGGATATTCGGCTGCATCAGGATAATATGAACGGCGGATATTCCGGCAGAGGAATTGATACAAAATATGTTACTCCTTTTATGAAGGAAATGGAATTTCCTTCAATGGCGGAAAGCGGTTGGTTGACGAGATCGCTGGAGCAAAACCTTCCGTATGATTTTCATTACCCGGGAAAAATAACTCCCGATGAGTTGAAAAGAGCATTTCTTAACCTGCTTGACCTGATCCAAAATCAAAACAGGTCTCCTGAAAAATATTTATTGGCGTTATTTGTAAAACTGATTGAGTATCGTGAGCAGAAAAAGATTGACTTGGCAAAACCTACCAACCTTTCCATATCGGCCATCGTTCATGATCTCAAAGAACATTTTGAAGCAGGCTATTCATGCCGAGGGGCTTCCCGCTTGCCTACCTTGGCTGTTTATGCCGTTTATCAATGCATGATAAAAGAACTGAAACGGTTCGAGGGCAAGCAATTGATGCCATTGGAAGAGCATACTTCCCCTGATAAAAGATCAGGCATGGTAGGTGATATTGAAGTGAGGAATGCAAAGGGAAGGGTATTTGAAGCCGTTGAGATTAAACATGGAATTTCCATAAATACCAATTTAATCAGAGACGCTTACGAAAAATTCAAGTCGCATCCGATAGAACGGTATTATCTGTTGACCACCGCAGAAGAAGATTTATCGCATGCCGGGAGCATTGCAAAAGAAGTTTCCAGAATATCAAAAATCCACGGCTGCCAAGTAATTGTGAATGGCATCTATCCGACGCTCAAATATTATTTGCGGCTTTTACACGATCCCTATGATTTTATTGACAACTATGTGGAAAGCTTAAAGAGCGACAAAACCATAAAATATGAGCATAAACTGAAATGGAATGAGATTGTCAGCCGGCAGGTATCATAAAATTTCACAATGGAGTAATACAACATGGACAAAGACAGCTTAAAACCGCTCATAGAAACCATAATCTTTGCCGCTGATCATCCCATCAGCTTTGAAAAACTGATGAATGTATTGGAAGGGGAAAAGCGGGATGAGGTGAGGCTTGCACTGAATGAGTTGATGGTTGACTATGTGCAATCAAGGCGAGGATTTACCATTGAAGAGGTGGCAGGCGGATATCAGCTCAGGACAAGGCCTGAGTTTTCGCCGTGGCTCAGGCGGCTTTTCAAGATAGGGTTCCAGAAACTGAGCAAGGCATCTATGGAGACCCTTGCCATGATTGCATATAAGCAGCCGATTACAAGGATGGAGATAGAAGAGATCAGAGGAGTTGACTGCGGCGGGGTTTTGAAGACGCTCATGGACAGGAATCTCATAAAGATTATCGGCAGGAAAGAGGTGCCTGGCAGGCCGGCAGTATATGGGACGACAAAGGAATTTCTTGAGATTTTTGATTTGAAAGACCTTTCGTGTCTGCCCACATTAAAAGAAATTATTATGCCGCAGGAGGAAGAAATTGCAGGAGAGATTACAGAAGATAATAGCGCAAGCGGGGATAGCGTCCAGACGCAAGGCAGAGGAGATGATTCTGGAGGGGAGGGTCACGGTCAACCGCAAGGCAGCGACGAAACTGGGGACCAAGGCTGACCCTGAAAAGGATAGGATTGCGGTTGACGGCAGGGTAATATCAGCGGGGGCAGATTTAAAATCTGTCCCCAAAATATATATCCTGCTCAATAAGCCCAAAGGGGTTATAAGCACGGTTTCAGACCCTGAAGGAAGGCCTACGGTCATTGACCTTGTAAAAAAATTGGGGACAGATTTCAAATCTGTCCCCAGGTTAAGACTCTTCCCCATCGGAAGATTAGACTTAGATGCGGAAGGTGTTTTGCTCCTCACCAATGATGGAGAGCTTGCCAATAAGCTCATCCATCCCAGATATAAAATTCCCAAAAAATATCTGGTCAAGGTCAGCGATGCGCCTGATGACAAGGATATTGCCAAGCTTAAAAAAGGCATCTATCTTGAAGACGGCAGGACTCTGCCTGCTGAGGCTAAATTCATAAAGGCAACAAAGACAAATTCGTGGATAGAGCTTACAGTGTATGAGGGGAGAAACAGATTGGTGAAGCGGATGTGCTTTGCAATAGGCCATTCCGTGCTAAAGTTACAGAGGACGGAATTTGCAGGCATAAAACTCGGCAGCCTCAAGCCTGGAGATTTCAGGATGCTGACAGCAGGTGAAGTGAAAAAACTGAAGGGGTGGACTGAACCTTGATGAATGTAGTTGCCGATTTATCGGCGTTTTTAAAATGCGCCCATAAATGGGCAAGCTACAGATATGAAGAACCTGACGTTATCCACTAACCTCAAAAAAACCTACAAGAAACTCTTTGCCGCCTTCGGCCCCCAACATTGGTGGCCTGGTGATACGCCGTTTGAAGTAATCGTTGGCGCAATCCTTACCCAAAATACCGCATGGACAAATGTCGAAAAGGCTATTCGTAATCTTAAGAGGGCAAAACTTCTTATTCCTAAAAAGCTCCACGACCTTTCCCATGATGAACTTGCAAAACTTATAAAACCGGCAGGTTATTTCAATATAAAGGCAAAGAGACTGAAGCATTTTTTAAATTATCTCTTTGATAATTACAGCGGCAGTCTCAACAGGATGTTTAAAAAGAGGACTGATGCATTGAGGCGGGAATTGCTTCAGGTAAACGGCATCGGGCCTGAGACAGCGGATTCAATCCTTTTATATGCAGGCAATCATCCTGTCTTTGTTGTTGATGCGTATACAAAGAGGATTTTTTCAAGACACCAAATTATAAAGATAGACGCTGATTATCATGATGTTCAGGCATTATTTATGAAAAGCCTGCCTCATGATGTGCGTATGTTTAATGAGTATCATGCGCTGATTGTAAAAATCGGAAAGGATTTTTGCAGGAACAAAAAACCATTGTGTAGCAAATGTCCTTTAATGTAAAGCAGGTAATATCCATGCCATTTGAATGGACGCAGAATTTATCTATAGGTGTCGCTGAGATTGATAATCAGCATAAAGAATTGTTTAAAAGGATTAACAATCTGCTTGATGCGATAAGCCAGGGTAAAGGCAAGCAAGAATTATTCGCTGTGCTTGAATTTCTGGAAGATTACAGCAAGTTTCATTTTGCCAAAGAAGAGAAGCTGATGCTCGCGCATAATTATTCAGCCTATAAAGCGCATAAGGCTGAGCATGAGCGGTTTATACAAGAATTGAATGGGCTTAAGAAAAAATTTGAGACAGCAGGTGCATCCTTGGCATTAGTTGTCGAGGTTCAACGTAAGACTATTGATTGGTTGATAGAGCATATATCAAAGATAGATAAGCAAATGGCAAATATGATGCATGGTCTGCCGAAAGAGAGACAATAAGGATGTTTAGAAAGAGCATTCTATCAAAGATTCTTGGCGTGGTCATAGCTGTTGCAATTATCGGTTTTGGCGGACTTATTTATAGAGTGATAGAACAGGGAAAAAAGAATCTCTTGGAAGAAAGAAAGAGGGCCAGCGAACTCATGGCAGAGCCTATATTGGAGAGTATATATGATGATATGCTGCGTGAAAGGGCTGATATAGCCCGTTATTTTATAAAAGGTGTTCAAAGTATAAAGGGTGTGGAAAGGGTGCAGATCATCAGAAGCAACGGCATAGAAGAGGCATTTCAAGATTTTAAAACACTAAAGACTGTAGAAAAGGAATATGGAAAACTGAAGCCTGAGTGGACTGCAGATCACCCAGATAAGCAAAATAATGTTGCCCAGGGGGTTGATAAGCCGGAATTTAAGGAAGCTGTCAAGTTATTTAACAAAGGCAAGAAAGAGAGCGTATCCTATATTGAAGAATCTGTTGACAAGCGCCTTTTAACTTATCTTGTGCCAATAGTGGCAAGGCCAAAATGCAAGTCCTGTCATGGAGTGGAGCAAAGCGCAAGAGGCGTGCTGATGATATCCACCTCTCTGGAAGATATGTATGCATCTTCAGCATCCAACAGGGAGCGCTGGCTGATATACGGCCTATTTACAATCCTGAGCATTACCGTCCTTCTTGCTTTTCTTGTTAGAGGTATTATAAGACCGCTCCAGAGGCTTTCTTCTGCAGCAGAGGATATTGCCAATGGCAACTTTAAAATTAGCGTCCCTGTTCAAACCAGCGATGAAATTGGAAGGCTCTCTCGTTCGTTCAATAAAATGGCGCATGAGGTTGAAGTAAGAACCAAGGAGCTTCAAAAGCTTTCCATGGCCATAGAGCAGAGCGTCAATGGTGTATTTATTGTAGGCCGTAACGGGGTTATTGAATATGTGAATACGATGTTTGAGCAGATTACCGGGTACTCTAAAGAAGAGATGGTAGGCCATGATTTGCGAACCTTTGCTTCTGAGATTATGACAAAGAACGAATATGAAGGGTTATGGAAGACTATTTCTGCAGGCAATACATGGCAAGGATCGTATAAGCATAAAAAGAAATATGGCCAGCCTTACTGGTGCAATTGCTTAATCTCTCCGATTAAAGACAAAAAAGAAAATATCACCCATTTCCTTCTGATTCAGGAGGACATTACTAAAAAGAAAGAATCTGAAGAAAGGATACAACATCTTGCCTCATACGATGAGTTGACAGGCCTTATCAATCGTACACGGTTTATGGAACTTATGGATGAGTGGATAGCGTATGCCAAAACCAAACCTGCTATTGCCGGGCATCCGCAGACAGGCGCCTTATTATTGATTAATATAGATGAATTTAGATATATCAATGATACTTATGGGCACAATATTGGAGATGAATTCCTGCGCGGCGCAGCCAAGATATTGGGAAACACCATAAATGATATGGCTGCGCAAAACATAAAAAGGGCAAAGGAGAAAAGTATCATAGGCCGGCTCGGCGGAGATGAGTTTGCAATCTTTATGTCTTACACCGATGTAAAAGAAACAATAGATGTTGTTGAACTAATCCGTAAAAAGATAGGAAGTATTCATAGTTTTATATCCGCCTCTGTACAGTTGACTGCAAGCATAGGAATTGCGTTTTACCCCAAACATGGGGCGGCGACAAAAGAACTCTTTATAAAGGCAAACGCTGCTATGTCCCAGGCAAAGGAAGCAGGCGGGGATAGGCATCATATCTATAGCCCTGAAGATAGCTATTTAGAGAAAATGCGCTCGCGATTTGAGTGGAAGGGGCATATACAGAAGGCTATAGAAGAAGGCCGCTTTGAGCCTTGGTTTCAGCCCATACTTGACTTGAAAGATGATAAAATACATCATTATGAGGCCCTTGCCCGGATGCGCAGCGAGGATGGGAAGATACTCCTCCCTGGCGTATTCATTGACACAGCAGAGATATTCGGTCTTATTGGTACAATTGACAAGATTATTACAGAAAAGGTAATGAAGCTCCAGGCAGAGACCAGCCGCCAGAAAAGCTCTTTAGCCTTTGGGATGAATCTTTCAGGAAAAGACCTGGGGAATGAAGAGCTTCTATCCTTTCTGCAATCCAAGATAGTGGAAACGGGCGCAGACCCCAGCCATCTAATCTTTGAAATAACGGAGACTGCGGCAGTTCGCGACATGGATAGAGCCATAAAATTTATAAATGCATTAAAGTCTATAGGATGCCTGTTTTCTTTAGACGATTTTGGCGTTGGCTTTACATCTTTTATCTATTTGAAGGAGATGAATGTGGATTATATCAAGATTGACGGCTCATTCATAAGACGGCTCAATGAAAATCAGAATGATCAGCTCTTTGTAAAGGCTATTGTAGATGTGTCAAAGGGAATGGGGATTAAGACCGTCGCCGAATTTGTGGAGAATAAAGAGATAATAAAGCTTCTTAAGGAGCTTAATGTAGATTATGCCCAGGGTTATGGCATAGGCAAGCCGGCGCCGTGGAAAGATTTGTAGTTGCCCATTTATGGGCATTTTTAAAAACGCCGATAAATCGGCAACTACAGAGGAGATAAACCATGAACCTCACCCTTGATTTCAACAATGTAATGTCAGATGTTATAGGCCATGAGCATGGCCTGAGGCCAGAGGATATTGATGTCGTGAAGGGCAGGGGGGCCGAGATCCATAAAAACCTTCAAGAAAGGAGGAAGGCGGATATTGGTTTTTATAGCCTTCCTTATGACAATAAACTGCTGAGGGAAGTTTTATCGCTTTCAAAGGAACTGGCCGGCAGTTTTGACAATCTTATTGTCCTCGGCATAGGCGGCTCGTCTCTGGGCGGAAGGGCTATATTCAATGCCCTGTGTCATCCGTATCATAATCTCCTGTCAAGAACAGGCAGCGTCGGGGTTTATCCCCGACTAAAGAGAAATGCCTCAAGTATCTTCTTCTGCGATAACATAGACCCGGATAGCTTTGAGCCTCTCCTTAAAATGCTTGACCTGAGAAAAACCCTTTTTAATGTCATAACAAAATCAGGCGAGACAGCTGAAACCGTTGCCCAGTTTCTTGCCGTAAAAAAGCTACTTGAGAAAGAGGTTGGGAAAAAATATAAAAATCATATTGTTATAACAACCGACCCGATAAAAGGCCCTTTAAGGAAGCTGGCCGGCGAAGAAGGTTTTAAGACCCTTTCCATTCCTCCAAATGTGGGAGGCAGATATTCTGTATTTTCAGCGGTAGGTCTGTTTCCATCGACAATGGCAGGGGTTGATATAAAGAAACTTCTTGCCGGCGCCAGAGACATGGACAAGGTATGCAGCATAGACAATATATGGAAAAATCCGGCATATATGTCTGCAATCATTCAATATCTTGCATATCAAAGAGGAAAAAATATATCTGTGATTATGCCTTACTCCAATGCGCTCAGGGATTTTTCCGAGTGGTATATCCAACTCTGGGCAGAGAGCCTTGGCAAGAGCGTAAACCTCAAAGGTAAAGCAGTCAATATCGGGCCAACGCCGGTTAAGGCCATCGGCACAACAGACCAGCACAGCCAGCTTCAGCTTTACATGGAAGGTCCCTATGACAAGATTATTACATTCATAGAGGTTAAAAAGTTTAAAAATGAGGTGTCCATACCAAAGATGTTTGAGGATTTTAAAGAGATTGGCTATCTTGGAGGGCGCTCAATGGAAGAACTGTTCAGGGCAGAGTTAGTAGCAACCAGAATTGCCCTGACAAAAAATAAAAGGATGAACTACACCATCACTATCCCTGATATAAATCCATTCACAATCGGCCAGCTTCTTTTTTTCTTTGAAGTCCAGACCGCATTTGCCGGCGGCTTATTTAATGTTAATCCATTTAACCAGCCCGGTGTGGAAGAGGGGAAGAAACTGACATACGGCATGATGGGAAAGAAGGGTTATGAAAAAAAAGGGGCAGAGGTTAAGGAAGGACTGAGAAGGAATAAGAGGTATGTAATTCAAGGCTGAGGTTAAGTCTAAGGCTAAGATTAAAAACTCCTTCTCTTATCAACCTCAACCTCAACCTATAGCCCATAGCCTGTATTCTTGCTTATTGCTTACATCCTGTCTTTTTGTTACTATCCTTTCATATGCAAGACATTGTCTTAAATTCACAATCCGAAATCCCAAATCCGAAATCCGAAGACCTCACCCCTGCCATGAGGCAGTATCTGAGAGGGGGCTGCGTCGAAAAAATGGCCGCAGGAGTAAACGAATTAAATTTGTAGTCTGCCTATCCCGTTTAAATACATAACGGGACAAGTTTATCGGCGATTTTAATTCGCCTCAGGCGGACGCCCATAAATGGGCAAACTACATCTACTTATTTTTGTCGTCCACTATAATACATAAATCTCCCCGTTGTTTCAGTAATTATTAAAACGCTATTTGCTGCTGAAAGGAACATTATGGATATTAATTCCACTACATCAAAAGATAAACTCTTCAGGCGCATATGGGGCATGCTGCCTGCGCTGTTCCTTGTACTGATAATTATAGTTATCGTTGCAATGTTTTCGCGTATCAAAGGTGAAAGCGAACGTATCAAGGCAGAGAAGCTCGCTGCTTTTAATAAAGAACGGCCCCCTGTAAACGTAGTTGTTCTGGATATTATTCCAATGCTAATACGTGACCGGCTGAATCTCCCGTCGCAGGTTGAGCCGTGGGTTGAGCTAAAAATTCTTGCCGAAGTGTCCGGAAAAGTGATTAAACTTTCAGCGGATGAAGGCGCTTACGTCCGGAAAGGCGACATAATTGCCGTTCTTGATTCACAGGATTATGAGAATGAGCTTGCCTCTATTCGTTCTGAGTACGACCTTGCCCGGAAAAACCTGAGCCGCTCAAAGGACCTCTTTGAAGAAGAACTTATTGCAAAGGCAATACTCGATAAAGAGCAATCCATAGTTGATTCTCTTTCCGCTTCAATGAAGAATGCTGAGCTCAGGCTCCAAAGATGCACTATCAATGCCCCGATCTCAGGAATAATAAATCGCCTTGACGCAAAAGAGGGGCTTAACCTGAATGTTCAGGATCCCATAGCTGTAATCCTTGACATCAGCAGAGTGAAGATAAGCGCAGGAATCCCCGAGTCTGATGTGGATGAAATAAGAAAGCTCACACAGTTTGATGTGACTATTGATGCCCTTGGCAGCAAGACTGTAAAGGGGCAGAAGATTTTTCTTTCAAAAAGCCCTGAATCGTTTGCGCATCTATATAAGCTTGAGATCGAGGTTCAGAACCCGGATAGCGCAATACTCCCCGGCATGTTCGGAAGGGTCAGCATTGTAAAAAAAGAGGTAAAGGACAGCGTCTCTGTGCCTCTCTATTCAGTCATATCCCGCGGTAACGAACAGTTTGTATTTGTGGAAAAGGACGGCAAGGCACATGTAAGGATGGTTGAGACAGGTATCCTCGAGGGCTGGAGAATACAGATTTCCAGAGGTCTTAAAAGAGGAGACCGCGTAGTAGTCGTAGGCCACCGCAGCCTTGATGAAGGGCAGAAAATAAATGTGGTCCGCAGCATATCAGACCCGGAGGACCTTTTTAAGTGATACTGTCGGACAACGCAGTGCGTCAGAGAATAAGTGTAATGGTCCTGGCGGTTATCATAATCGTTTTTGGCGTATACTGCTATAAAGTCCTGCCCCGTGAGAGCGAACCTGATATCACTATTCCATTTGTATTTGTCTCAACGCCCTACAAGGGTGTCTCACCCTCGGATATTGAAACCTCAATTACGATCCCTATAGAGAAAAAACTTAAAGGCCTTGAAGGGGTAAAAAAGGTCAACTCCATAAGCTCCGAAGGGCAATCCTCTATAAGTATAGAGTTCGTAACCGGCACGGATATAGACGACGCCATTGAGAAGGTCAGGAACAAGGTAGACGAGGCAAAGAATGAACTGCCCTCTGACCTGGAAGATGACTCCTCGGTTTTTGAGGTGAATTTTTCCGAGATGCCGATTGTAATATTTTCACTGAGCGGCACCTGTGGAAACCCATGTCTGAAGAAAATAGCGGACGAGATAGAAGACGAGATTGAGGCTATTCCGGGCGTGCTTGACGCAGAAATATCAGGTGCGCTTGAGCGTGAGATCCGCATTGAAATCAATCCTGAAAAGCTTGCCTATTATAATATTCCTATTACTGCTTTCCAACGTGTAGTCTCCGGCGAGAATCAGAACATATCAGGCGGCGCCATCAGACTTGGCGATGGACGCTTCCAGCTCAGGGTGCCGGGGGAATTCAGAATGCCTGAGGAGATATACGGTCTTATTGTCGGCACTCACGATGGCCAGCCAGTTTATCTGAAAGACCTGGCGCGTGTGAAGGACGGGTTTAAGGATGAAACCAGCCGCTCGCGTCTGAACGGGCGTGAATCTGTAAACATCGCTGTAAAAAAGCGGGCAGGTGAAAACATAATTGAGATAACGGACAGGGTTGACGAAATACTTGCGCGCCTCAGTCCAGGCTGGCCAAAGGGCACTAATATCATTAAGGTCATGGACAAGTCCAAGGATATACGCATTATGGTCGCTGACCTTGAAAATAATATCTACACCGGTTTAGTACTGGTAGTCCTCGTGCTGCTCTTTGCAATGGGTATCAGAAACGCAATACTTGTAGGCCTTGCAATACCTTTTTCAATGCTCCTCTCTTATGTTGTCTTGTATGTGATGGGAATTACACTGAATATGGTGGTGCTCTTCAGCCTGATACTTGCGCTTGGGATGCTCGTAGACAATGCCATTGTTATCGTTGAGAATATTTACCGCTATATGCAGCAGGGGGTTTCACGAAGCCAGGCGGCAATGCGCGCTGCATCAGAGGTTGCATGGCCGATAATAGGCTCTACACTGACGACGCTCGCTGCATTTTTTCCGATGATCTTCTGGCCCGGGATAATGGGGGAATTCATGAAATATCTCCCGATTACACTTATAGTAACTCTTACGGCAAGCCTGTTTGTTGCATTAGTCATAAATCCCGCGCTTGCCTCTTTCTTCATGAAGACAAAAAACAGCTTGGGCAAAAGCCTTAGTTCAGAAGAGGCATTTGCAGCAGGAGAAAAGCCGATAGAGATAAAGGGTGTTGTGCTTATCCTTTATGCCGGATTACTAAAAGCCGCTCTAAGGCATCGTCTAACAGTAACACTCTCCACCTTTCTCCTTATGATAATCCTTTTTCAGGGGTGGCTCCTTGTTGTGGGGCTTGAAAGGCCGGTCGAGTTTTTCCCGCACATAGACCCGAAGTCAATGTATGTGAATATTGATGTGCCTGAAGGAACGGACATTGATTACAATGACCGCATACTCAAGCAGATTGAAATGCATATTAACGGCGCTGTCACTGACATTGGCGGCGCTATTGATGATATGTATAAAGAATCTTATCTGCCAAAGCGCCATAAAAAAGCAGGCAATGATGAATATACAAGCTCCAGCGACCTTGAAAACATAGAATATATTTACGCGCGGTCAGTGGCCTTCCCCACTGCGGGTTCGGCATTTGAGCCGATGGCTGCAAACCATGTAGGCATACAATTTATCGACATGAAAGACCGCCGTGTCCCTTCATCTGATACCCTTGATAAGGTCCGTGAGCGTGTAAAAGATATCCCCGGCAGCAAGGTGACAATAGCAGAGGCTGAACAAGGTCCGCCAACAGGCGCTCCGATAAATATTGAGATATCCGGCACTGACTTTAGGGTGCTTGGCCGTCTGGCAGGGGAGATACGCAAGGTCATCGAACAAATCCCGTATGTTGAAGATATAAGAGACGATTATGTCGAGGGTACGCCGTCAGTCAGGGTGTCTGTGGACAGGCAGAAGGCAGCGCTTTTCGGGCTCACGACCGACTCCATAGGTTTTGCGCTCAAGACCGGTTACAACGGCCTTAACATTTCAACATACCGTGAAGAAGATGAGGACTTTGATATCACTGTTCAACTTGCTGACCCGGACCGCAGGGTAATAGATATACTTCGCGAGCTGATGCTGCCGACTCCGGCAGGCAAGATCGTTCCGCTTACAACTGTTGCGAAGATAGATTATTCAGGGAGCCTTGGCAATATCATAAGGATCAATCACTCGCGTGTGGTTACAGTCAAGGCCAATGTTGACGAAACAAAGATACCCGGCGCTGTGGCGCGTCTCCAGGCAGAGGAGTTGCTTAAGAAATTCCCGATCCCCGCTGGATACAGGATGAAGTTTACCGGCGAGTTTGAGTTTCAAAAAGAGTCTGAGGAGTTTTTGTCCAAGGCGTTTGTTATCGCGCTTTTCCTTATATTCCTTATTCTTGTTGCCATGTTTAATTCTGTTTCACAGCCCTTTATCATCATGACCTCGGTAATCCTTTCATTGGGCGGGGTCTTCCTCGGTCTAATGACCATAAGTTCTCCATTCGGCATCATCATGACCGGCGTCGGGGTAATATCACTTGCCGGCGTTGTGGTTAACAATGCCATCATACTTGTTGACTACACAAACAAACTTCGCAAGAGGGGGATGAACATCCATAATGCAGTTGTTGCAGGAGGCGCTACCCGGCTGAGGCCAGTGCTCCTTACCGCGATAACGACCATACTCGGCCTTATTCCCATGGTAACCGGCGTATCGTACGATTTTAAGAATTGGAAAATTTCATGGGTGAGCGAATCTACACAGTGGTGGCGCACTATGGCCGTAGTCGTAATCTACGGACTCATGCTCGCAACATTCCTTACCCTTGTTGTTGTGCCGACTCTCTACTCGCTTTTCGACTCATTCCAAAACAGGGCGGGTTCGTATGTTGAGAGTATAAGAAGGTTTTACTGGAAGCCTTATGAATGGCTGACAGGCAGAGCAGGGAATAGGCAAAACGAGTAACCCGGAAAATGAAATGGCATTTTCTGATAATACATCATATGGGATAAGAATCATGTGATGTTGGCCAGACACTGGCCAAGTGCGAAAATGGTGTATTATTCAACCAGTCAAGTCTAATTAAATTAACAGGCTGTTGAAAAAGGCATCAACAGCCTTGATTACACAGATTAGGAAAAACGATTACACAGATATTTCAATGGGTTTTAATCTGTGAAATCTAATCTTTTATCCGTGTAATCGGAGTTTGTTGAGTTTTTCAACAAACTGTTAAATAGTTGCGGCGATTTGATTTTGTGATTTGGTTGATATGGCTCTAAAAGTTGGATAAAGTCCAGAAACTGTATAATCAGTTCTTAGGAGGAAAATCAGGAGGATTACCATGGATACCGCTGGTTCTGTTAAAGGGTTTAAAAATTTCCTAATTTCAATTCCTAATTCCTAATTAACAATTCCCGTTCCCTGTCTTTATTATTGCCTCTCACCTATCTTTTTGTTACTATCTTTTTTATGCAAGATATTATCTTAAATCCCCAATCCGAGAGCGCAACTCTTAACTCCGAAGCCTCAAATACTGGCGAACGGCAGTTCGCCCCTACAAACTCTCTTACCCCAGCGATGCAGCAGTATATGGAGATTAAGCAGGGTTGCAAAGACGCCATCCTGTTTTTCAGAATGGGCGATTTCTATGAGATGTTTTTTGAAGACGCCAAGCTTGCCTCAAAAACCTTAAATATTACCCTTACAACAAGAGACAGAAACAAAGAAAATGCCATTCCCATGTGCGGCGTGCCGTATCATGCGGCAGCCGGGTATATAGCAAGACTTGTTAAAGAAGGGCACAAGGTGGCTGTGTGCGAACAGGTTGAGGGCCGAAACCCCCTCACAGATTTAAAATCTGCCCCCACTGCAAAAGGCATCATGCGGCGGGAGATAACGCGGGTCATCACACCTGGTGTTGTGTTGGAAGAAGAGTTGCTGGATGCAAAGACAAACAATTTCATAGCAGCCTTAACATGGACTGAAAATATGGGCGGTCTCTCTTATATGGATGTGACCACAGGTGAATTTAAGGTGACAGAATTTTCTGGAAAGAATGAACTATTGGATGAGATGAAACGGATAGAGATGAAAGAACTGCTTATCCCGGAAGAATTAGCTAACAGTAAATCTTTTGCAGAATTCTCAAAGGCTGCAAATAATGTGAGGGTTACGCTCTTACATGGATGCAATGTGCGGCATGAGGAAGCTGTATACGGTTTGACATCTCATTTTCAGGTTATATCTCTGGATGGTTTTGGATGTGCTTCGCTGAGTGAGGGTGTAAAGGCTGCGTGGATTCTGCTCAAGTATGTGAGGGAAACACAGAAAGGTGCACTTCCTCATATAAAAAGATTATCTGCCTATCATCCCAGCCAGTTTATGATAATAGACTCCATGACAAAGAAGAATCTTGAGCTCATAGAGACCATACGGCACAGCGGGAAAAAGGGGACGCTCCTCGGTCTTTTAGACAAAACCAAGACTGCCATGGGCGGAAGAAGATTAAGGGCCTGGTTAGACTCGCCTCTGAAAGATGTGTCAGAGGTAAATAGAAGGCTTGATGCTGTTGAGGAGATGTCCGGAGAAAAGCTGGTTCGGGAGGAGATTCAGGTCTATCTGGTCAAGGTGTATGATATTGAAAGGCTTGCGGTAAGGGTAGCCCTTGATACAGCAAATCCGCGGGATATTATCAGCCTCAGGGATTCGCTCAGGATTATACCAAAGATAAAGAACCTTCTAAAGCCCTTTAGTTCAGCCCTCATGAAGGGCATCTATCATGGATTGGATGATGTAAAAGAGGCTGCTGATTTGATCGAGGCCGGTATTATTGATTTACCTCCAATGACAGCAAGGGAAGGCGGTGTTATCAGAGAGGGATTCAATGCAGAATTGGATGAGTTGCGAGGCATCATGAGCAGCGGCAAGGATTGGATTTCAAGATTTGAGGCAGGTGAGAAAAAGAGGACAGGCATAAATTCTTTAAAGGTTGGATATAATAAAATCTTTGGATATTATGTTGAGATTACAAAGGCCAATCTGCCGCAGGTTCCGGTTAATTATGCAAGAAAGCAGACCCTTGTGAATGCTGAAAGGTTTATAACGTCTGAGTTGAAGGAGTATGAGACCAAGGTTCTCGGCGCAGAGGAAAGGGTGATAATTCTGGAGCAGAGGCTCTTTCATGAAATAAGAAAGAAGGTTGCTTTTTACAGGGATAGGATTCAGGAGACTGCAAACCTTTTGGCAGGCTTGGATGTCCTGACTGCCTTTAGTCAAATAGCAGATGATATGGATTATGTCAGGCCCAAGATAAACGACGGGGATGCAATAAATATTATGGAAGGCAGACATCCTATTATAGAGGCGAATAAGGAAGAGCGGTTTGTTTCCAACGACACCTTATTAGACGGCGCAGATAATCAGATAATAATCCTTACAGGCCCTAACATGGCAGGCAAGTCCACTTACATAAGGCAGGCTGCCCTTATCGTGATTATGGCGCAGATTGGGAGTTTTGTGCCTGCAAAAGAGGCGATGATAGGTATTGTTGACAGGGTGTTTACACGGATAGGCGCGTCAGATGACATAAGCAGAGGTCTTTCCACATTCATGGTTGAGATGAGCGAGACTGCCAGCATACTCAACAATGCTACGGAAAAGAGTCTTGTTATCCTTGATGAGATAGGCAGGGGCACATCTACCTATGACGGTTTGAGCATAGCATGGGCTGTTGCAGAATATATCCACGACCATCCGCAGGTCAGGGCAAAAACCCTTTTTGCAACGCATTATCACGAATTGACAGAACTTTCTTTAACAAAAGACAGGGTAAGAAATTATAATATGGCGGTCAAGGAATGGAATGACAAGGTTATCTTCTTAAGAAAGGTAGTGCCGGGCGGAAGCAACCGCAGCTATGGAATTCAGGTTGCAAGGCTTGCTGGTATGCCGGAGCATGTTATACAGAGGGCAAAGGAGATATTGCATAATCTTGAAAAGGGCGAGCTTAATGAGGCAGGCATGCCGAGACTGGCTTCGTCAAAAAATATGGAACAGACAATCCCGCAGATGAATCTTTTCGGCGAAAAGGATTTGGTAAAAGAGGAGCTGCTCAAAATAGATGTAAACAGCCTTACGCCGGTAGAGGCGTTGGTGAAGCTGAGTCAGTTGAAGGAGATGGCAGAGGAGTGAGAAGGTATAGTAAACAGTATGCAGTAGGCAGTAGGCAGGAGGCAATTACGAATTACGATTTACGATTTACGAATTTAAAATCGAAAATCTTTTTACCCTTTACTGCTTACTGCTTACTGCTTACTTTTTTTATACACGCATCTTCCACCTATGCCGCAAAAGCTGGCCATGCCAAGTCTACGTCAAACAAGGCGGCAGTCAAGGTGACGGATATCAAACACTGGTCTAACCCAAATTATACAAGGGTGGTTATCAGCTTAAGCGGAGATGCTGCTTTTACCCATCGCCTGCTTAAGGAAGACCCTGCAATAAAAAAGCCGCGGCGGCTTTATGTAGATATAAGGAGAACACGTTTAAGCCCTTCTTTGAAACAACCTATACCAATCAATGATGGACTCTTGAAGATGGCAAGGGCAGGCCAGTATGCCAAAGATGTTGTCAGGGTTGTCCTTGATATAGAATCCATAGAGGATTATAAGATTTTTTCATTGGCAGAGCCTTTCAGGATAGTTGTAGACGTAATGGGGAAACGAGAAGTCAGGAGTCAGGAGTCATCCGCCTCCGGCGGAAGAAGCCAGCCAATACCATCCCAACCTTCTTTGGCGCAGCAATTAGGGCTGAAAATAAAGCGCATAGTGATTGACGCAGGGCATGGAGGAAAGGATTCCGGAGCTGTTGGAAGGAACAGATTAAAGGAAAAGGATGTTGTGCTGAAGATAGCAAAAGGGTTGAAGGAGACTCTATCAAAGGAGACGGGCGCAGAGATTATTATGACAAGGGATGATGACACCTTTATTCCGCTGGAAGAGAGGACTGCCATTGCCAACACAAAGGAGGCGGACATATTCATATCTGTGCACGCCAACGCAAGTTTTAACAGAAAGGCCGGCGGTGTTGAGACATATTTTCTTAACCTTACCAATGATGCAGTCGCCATAAGGCTTGCTGCGAGAGAAAATGCCGTTTCAAGCAAGAAGATGAGCGACCTTCAATATATCCTGAATGACTTAATAAAGACATCCAAGACCAATGAATCCAGCAGGCTTGCAGCAGTTGTCCAGGAATCTCTGGTTTCAAATTTAAAGACAAAATATAACGATGTAAAGGGGAACGGTGTAAAGGGTGCGCCCTTCTATGTGCTTGTTGGCACGCATATGCCGAGCGTATTGGTAGAGGTGTCATTCATAAGTAATCCAAAGGAAGAGGCAAGGCTTTCTGATAGCAACTATATAAAAGAGATTGTCGCTGGCATAACGAATGGGGTGAACAGGTATGTAAAAGAGATGGAGGTTGCCAGTGAGTAAAGTCAGGAGTCAGGGGCCTGCCCCTGCAGGCTGTAAGCAGGGGTCAGGAGTCAGGAGTTTTAACTCCACGTCCCAATCTCTTCACCCCATAGATTTAACAGGCAATGACATCTTATCAAGGGTAAAGGAGTATCTTAAAAGCGGTGTTGAGACATTAAGAGAAAGGCATAGGCAGGGCGCATCCGGTTTTGAGATTGTGCAAGGCTATACTGTTTTGATAGATACATTTCTCAAGACGCTTTTTGAGAGGATAGAGGCTGAGGTTAAGAGTCAGAGAGTCAAAGAGTCAGAGAGTCAGAGAACTGCCATTGTTGCCCTCGGTGGATACGGAAGGGGAGAGCTGAATATTAAATCAGATATTGACCTGATGCTTCTCTATTCCAACAAGCTTACCCCTTACATAGAAAAACTCACCCAACGGATGTTGTATATTTTGTGGGATACTGGCCTTGATGTAGGATTCAGCACACGGTCTGTTAAGGAGTGTATTAAACTTGCCAAATATGACCTCAAAACCAAGACTGCCATATTAGACGCCATGTTTATCGCTGGAGAAAAGACTGTATTTGATGAGTTCAAAGAGAGGGCTCAAAAAGATGTTTTCAGGGAAAAGGAGACAGAAAAATTTATCGAAGAAAAAATGGAAGAGAGCAAAACACGGCATGCGAAATACGGCGGTTCGGTCTATATCCTTGAGCCCAATGTTAAAGAGGGCGAAGGCGGATTAAGGGATATTCATACTGCTCTGTGGATAGCAAAGGTAAAGCATGGCATTGACTCTATTGATATGCTGGCTGAGAAAGGGTTTTTGCTCCACGATGCAGCAGAAAGGCTTAAGGCATCCATAGATTTCTTGTGGAGGGTCAGAAATGAACTCCATTTTGAAAGCAAAAAAAAGACTGACCAGTTGACCTTTGACCATCAGGAAAGGATGGCAAGGTTATTTGGTTTTGAGAATACAAAAGAATCTCTTGCAGTTGAAAAGTTTATGCAGGAGTATTACCGCCATGCGTCAAATCTCAGCTATTTCTCTTCTCTTGTCATTAACAGATGCATCCATGGAGCAGCTTCATCCATGCCTCATTATTGCAAGGTAGAAAATGAGGTTGACGGCAACTTTAAGATATGCGACGGCGCGCTTACGTTGTCCAACCATAAAGCATTTGAAGATTCTCCGGAAAACATCATGACGGCCTTTGAGCATTGCGCAAGGCTTAATATAGAGATGGATAACTTTACCAGAGAGAGGATTATCAAAAACCGTATCAGGGTTGATGATAATTTTATAAAATCCAGAGATGTAGGGCGCTCCTTTTTAAATATCCTAAAGAGCGGCAGGCCGTTTGAGACCTTGCAGGAGATGAATAGGTTAAGATTTTTGGAAAGGTATATGCCGGAATTCGGCGATATTACCTGCAAGGTTCAGCACGATATGTATCATGTCTATACCGTGGATACCCATTCTTTGTTTGCTGTGAGGGAATTGGAAAGGCTTCGCAGCGCAGAATACAAAAAGGATTTTTTCCTGCTTGCAACACTTTTAGAGGAGGTTAAAAAACCTGAAATTCTTGCGCTCGCTGTTTTGCTGCATGACATAGGAAAATCCTTTGGCAAGGGCCATGCAGAAAAGGGCGCTGAACTTGTTCCGAAGATATGCGGAAGGTTGGGGATGAGCGAAGAAGATGTTGCCGCAGTGAAATTTCTTGTGAAATATCATCTTATCCTCGCCGATACCGCCCAATACAGAGACCTGCACGATGAAAGGCTCATCATAGATTTTGCAAAGACAGTCGGAGATATTGAAAGGCTCAATCTTTTGTATCTCTTGACCTTCGCGGATGTGCGGGCTGTTGGGCCGGAGGTCTGGAGCCACTGGAAAGGCGCATTGTTTCAAGAATTGTATTTTAAGACCTTGACCGTCATAGAAAGAGGGACTTACGAGATAGAAGAGGCCAGAGAAAAAATTCCAAAGATTATGCAGGAAACTGTCCAATCGTTGGGAGGTGAAATTGCGGCAGAGATAGTGGAAGACTATTTTCAACTCCTGCCCCAGCGCTATTTTCTGGCAAATGGAGCAGAGGCAATTATTGAGCATATAAAGATTGTTCGCCAACTTGGCGACAAGCCGCATATCATGCGGGTCAAACAAAACCTTGAAAGGCAGTATTCAGAAGTGACGATATGCACCGTTGATGTACATGGCCTGTTTTCAAAAATAACCGGCGTTATGGCTGCAAACAATATCAATATCCTCGGTGCGCAGATAAACACGCTAAAAAACGGCGTGGTTCTTGATGTGCTGTATGTGAATAGCTCTACCGGCGAGATTATTTCCGACGAGCGCAAATGGGCAAATGTGGAAAAAGATTTAACAGATGTGTTGACTGAAAAAATTCTTGTAGAAAGGCTTGTATCCCGGCGAGGGCCTTCCATCCTTGACAAAAAGGCAAAACCCAGGGTGCATACGCGGGTGGATGTGGACAATGAGGTTTCCGATGCCTTTACGGTCATTGATATTCACACACAGGACAGGATAGGACTTTTATACACAATTACAAGCACCCTTTCAAAACTTGGCCTCTATATCCACATTGCAAAGATAGCTACAAAAGGAGACGCAGCAGCGGACATATTTTATGTAAAGGACATCTTTGGCCAGAAGATATATTACAAGGAAAGGCTGAAGGAGATACGAAAAACCATCTTTGAGGCGCTGGGGGAAAAGGCGCCGGGGGAAGAAGAGGAATAACTTAAAAGTTAAAGTAGATAAAGATTGAGCTTACGCACCAAAAGTCAGAACTACACCTCATCTTCTGCATACACAAACCACCAGCCTGCGGGCAGTTTTGGCTATATAATTGAAAACAGTTATCAGAACGCATATCTACCATTCTTCAAGGCTGTTTCCAAATATCCATCTATAAAACCATCATTTCGTAGATGGCCTTCAAGCCTTCAGCATATCATGCAAGGTAATAAGTTTGTTTATTGAATATTCCTTTTTTCCTGTAGGAAGCTGGATAATCACTTCGTCCCCAACCTCTTTGTTTAAGAGGGCATTGCCAATGGGAGAGGCGATAGAAATCTTTCCATTTTTAGGGTCAACATCTTCAGGCGTGACAAGCTCATAGATGACCTCGCCTCCTGTATTCAAATCCTCTAAAAAGACCTTTGAACCGAATGCAATCTTATCCTTTGGCAATGTGTTTAAATTTATAGAGGAGAGGGCATTGATTCGTGTATGTAAATGTGCAAACCGTGCCTGAAGAAAGGTCTGCCTTTCTTTTGCAGCATGATATTCAGCATTTTCCCTAAGGTCGCCATGGGCTGCTGCCTTTCTGATCTCTTTTGGTAGTTCAATGCGCAATTCTCTTTCTACTTTTTTAAGTTCTTCTTCCAATTGTTTTATGATAGGAAGTTTATGCATGTGATTCTCCTAAAATACAGGCTATAGGTAATAGGTGATAGGCAATAGGTAAAATCTAATTTTATCGCCTATAGCCCATCACCTATTGCCTGTATTTATACCATATCTTTTTTAACAAGTCTTTTCATTTTTTCAACTGCTTCCAAAGCATCTTTTGCATAGCCGTTTGCGCCTATCTTGTCTGCAAAATCCTGACTTACCACAGCGCCGCCTACCATAGTCAGCACAGGCACTCCCTTTGCCTTAAGCTTTTTTAGGATATTGTCCATCTCCATTACCGTTGTTGTCATGAGCGCCGAAAGTCCGACCACATCCACTTTGTTTTTTACTACCTCTGCGATTATCTTGTCAGCAGGCACATTCTTTCCCAGATCAATAACCTCAAATCCGTGATTTTCTAAAAGTGTGGCTACAATATTTTTTCCTATATCATGTATGTCGCCCTCAACGGTAGCCATTAAAATTTTTCCGAGAGGTTTTCCCTTCTTATCTTTAAATTCGTTCTTTAATCTCCCAAACGCCTTTTTCATAGTATCTGCTGAAAGCATGACCTGAGGGAGAAAATAGATGTTCTGCCCGAAGAGCCGCCCGACCTCCTCAAGCCCTGGTATGAGCCCTTCATTACTTATCTTCAACGGCTCCCAGCCTTGTTTCAAAGCCTCTTCGACCAAAGCCACAATCCCTTCTTCATCGCCATCTATAATTGCCTTCTTTAATTTTTCGTCAATTGTCCTCGGCTCTTCTTTAACCTCTAACCTCTCACCTCTAACCTCTGTTTTTTGACTGTACCTCTTTATATATCTTTCTGCCCTTATGTCCCTGCCTGTCAATACAAGCGCTGCATGATAGGCATCCATCATCTGATTGTTGTGCGGGTTTATAATGGCAGCATCAAGGCCTGCCTCAATTGCCATTGTCAGGAAGTTTGCATTTATTATTTCTCTGTTAGGAAGGCCGAATGAGATATTGCTTACGCCGAGAATGGTTGAAAGCCCGAGTTTCTCTTTTACCATGCGTATTGCCTTTAATGTCTCTCTCGCAGATTTTTGGTCAGCGCTTACGGTTAATGCCAGACAGTCTATTACTACATCAGATTTTGAAAGCCCTTCTTTTAATGCCCTCTTTAATATTTTTTCGGCAATCTTAAACCTGCCTTCTGCTGTGGCAGGAATTCCTTTGTCATCCAGTGTGAGGCCAAGCACAGCAGCCCCGTATTTTTTTGCAAGAGGAAGTATTGTATTTAGTTTTTTTTCTTCTCCGCTTACTGAGTTGATGAGAACCTTTCCATTAACTGCTTTTAAGCCTGCCTCAAGCGCTGTCGGGCTTGAAGAATCCAAAACAATGGGAAGCTGGCAGTTCTCATTTACTGCAAAGACTGCCATCTGCATTGAAGTTGGTTCATCTATTCCAGGCACGCCTACATTTACATCCAGTATATGGGCGCCTGCATCCTGTTGCGATTTTGCCTCTTTACGAATGATAGAGGTCTTTTTTTCTTTAATCTCCTGTTGGAGGAGTTTTTTGCCAGTTGGGTTTATCCGTTCTCCGACAATTACAGACGGCTGGCTATCGCCAAATTCTACAAACCCCGAACGGCTTGCAAGCCTTGTAGTTTTAATTTCTGAGACTTTGACCCTCTGACTCTTTGACCTTCTGACTTTTGCCTTCATTGCCTTAATATGTTCCGGTGTTGTGCCGCAGCATCCGCCGATTATCCTAACTCCGGCATCTATAAGTTTTGGCACATAGGCTGCCATTTCTTCCGGCGTTGCAGGGAAAATTGTCTTGCCGTCTTTTAGATACGGTATGCCTGCGTTCGGTTGGGCAATTAAAGGAAGTTTAGTAACTCTGCTCATGGCCGCAACAGCTTTATAGATACCTTCTATTCCAAGGCTGCAATTGGCGCCAATGACATCGCATCCGAGTCCTTCAGCAATAATGGCAAATGCCTCTGGCGGAGTGCCTAATACAGTCCTCATGCTTTCATCAAAGGTCATTGTAGCAACTACCGGCAGGCCTGATGCCTTTGCTGCAATGATTGCCGCCCTCATCTCTCGCATGTCCATCATGGTCTCAATAATGATTAAATCTACGCCGCCATCCTTCAGAGCATTCACCTGTTCTGAAAATACAGCTACTGTCTCGTCAAACGACAAATCACCTATAGGCTCTACGAATTTTCCGGTTGGCCCAAGTCCGCCTGCAACAAACCCTTTCTTACCAGCCGCCTCTCTCGCTTTCTTTGCTGATTTAAGGTTTATTTCGCGAAGTTTATTTTCAAGGTTGTATTCCTTGAGCTTGATTCTGTTGGCCCCGAATGTAGCTGTTGTAACAACATCAGAACCTGCATCTATATAGCCCTTATGAACCTGTTTGATCATTTCAGGGTTTGTCAGATTTAGTTCATCCGGGCACCCGCCTGGTTTGAGTCCAAGCCTCTGAAGCATCGTGCCCATAGCCCCGTCAAAAATAATTAGCCGCTCTTTTATAGTTTTTAAGAAAGTTTTCTTCATGGGTATTATCCTTTGATAAAGTCTTTATCAGAACTCAGAGGGAAGGAAATATCTATATGACCTGCGAGGGTTTTTGCCTTTTTCCCTTCTATGAGAAGCTGCACCTTTTTTACCTCTGGGAAGTTAAGCGTTACTGTGTTAACGATTGAGTAGATAGTCTGGAGTTCAGCAGAGCTTCCGCCATGGTGATTTTCAGAAATCTCTTTGCTGAAATTTAAGTATGCAATGCCTTCTTTAATATCAACACTGAGAAGTTTTGTCCCAGCAGGTATTGTATTGGTAAATTTTCCCTCTGGTCCGCTTATTAGTCTTTTTATAGTCTCTTTAATCTCCTTTGTTAGAGATCCTTTTTCTATCCCCCCCTTTTCTGCATTCAGCGCCAGACCTTCTTCATTAGAAAAATAAAGATTTACTGTTTTTATCTCTGTTCTATCTATCTTCCGGGGGATGAGGTAAGTCGGAATCTTGTCGCCATACTTTGCAAGCAAATAGATTCCAATAACCACAGTAAGAAAGGCAACGATAATTACTGTCAGCATAGCCTTACCGCTGCTATCTTTCTTTTTCCTTAAGCCTTGTGTTTTTGAGCGAGGTCGTGAGGTTGATTTTTTATCAGGCGCCTTTTTCTTAGCCATGCAAGTCATCTCAGTCAATCTTCCAGATTTACAAGTTCAACATTATTAAGCCTTGTGCCCATAAATCTGCTGCCAACCTGCCTGAACCTCTCAGGCGAGTCTGTAACAAAGAACCTGTGGAAGCTCTCTCCTGATGATATGGTCTTGAGCAGATTCTTTTCCATAAGGCACTTGGCGACTTCAGCCGCAGTTTCGTGGCCAGAGTCTATCAGGGTGACCGTATTACCCATAACATCGCTAATTATACTCTTTAACAGAGGGTAGTGGGTGCAGCCAAGTATAAGCGCATCTATCCACTGTTTTTTTATATCATTCAAATATGCATGGGCGGTCATGCGCGCTATCTGATTGTTTGTCCACCCCTCTTCTGCAAGAGGCACGAACAAAGGGCATGGCTGGGTGAATACAGCAATAGATTGGTCAATGGTTTTTATTGCGTCAAAATACGCCCCGCTCCGTATCGTGCCTTCTGTCCCGATGATGCCAATCCTTTTTGCCTTTGTTACCTCCACAGCCTTTTTTGCGCCAGGCTCTATCACGCCAATCACGGGGATGGATAATTCTTCCTTTAGCTGAGGCAGGCAGTAAGCAGAGGCCGTATTGCATGCAACAACCAGGAGTTTTATGTCAAATTTAAGAAGAAATTTTGCATTCTCAAAAGAATATCGCGTAACCGTTTCGGCAGACTTTGTGCCATAAGGTACTCTGGCGGTATCGCCAAGATAGATTGTATCTTCACCGGGCATGGCATTTAATATCTCCTTTAATACAGTAAGTCCGCCTATACCAGAGTCAAATATGCCGATTGGTCTTTTCATTGCAAAATATCTTTCTTGCTTAATTCATTGAATTTTTCAATGGCTATCCGCTATTGTTTGTAAATCGTTGGCAGAAACAAAATCATTTAGTGTTTTACAGAGTAAAACACATAATTTGTCAAGGGTCAAGGTGAGTTTTTGTTTATTATAGATGTTATTATAGATGTTATGTTGTCAACAAATAGATTTGTCCGCTTTTAGAGCAAATGAATTGTCCACTTTTAGATTGGCAGGAAAGGCACGTAGGGCGTAGCCCGAAGTGCCTTT